>Ga0182738_1002448_pt1 | contig 21991 bp, 12 predicted proteins | sample eDN5th30CBELigMG_FD_128876 | JGI IMG/M metagenome (GOLD analysis project Ga0182738, IMG submission 128876) | Enriched Miracle-Growth compost microbial communities from Emeryville, California, USA - eDNA 5th pass 30_C BE-Lig MG (version 2)... ...
ATTTTAGCTAAAATTTTATTTTTGAGAGTCCAATGAAATTACATATTATCCTTCGAAAATTTGGGATGCCAAATAAATGATACCAAATTAAAATTCTAGAAAGAAAAACTTTAAACCATTGAAACCTCTTTTCAGAGTTTGGATTGTTCTATGATCTGAAGGAGTATATTGCAGAAACTTTTGTCTCTATTTTTGATAATTTGTAAATTCACTGCTTCGTCAGTGGTCTTTGTGACAGATTTCTTTGAGTTCTTGAGAGTCTTTTTTGGGGAGATACTTTGTGAGACTGGCTTGAAGAGATCTATTTCTCTGGTTTTTTTATTTTCAATTTTTCTGACATCAATATTTGTAACAAAAAGGGCGTATTATTAAATAACACTTGAATTTATGATTTTGTCAATTAAAGATTTTTTTAGTATCTATAAAATTTTCAAAAGAAAGAAAGATCTCCCAGCCAAAATATTGAAAGTTACTAAAAAAATCCCTTTATTTTCTCTATTCTCTCCTTCACACAAAGTTCGTATCATATAAATCTCTTTCTATCTTCTAATTTTCTTCCCGGACCTTTTGAAATCATTATTTCTCCAATCGAAAAATTCTCCTCACTAAAACGCTCTTTCGCCCTTCGTATTCCTTCATCCGTGATTTGCTGGCATCCATAGAGATCCAAATGGAGGATTTTTAGAAAACCAAGTCTCTTTACATCTTTGCAAATGCATAAAAGCCCATTATCTGTGATATTGCTTTCTTCTAGCTCAAGATAAACATTCCGTAATGAGGCCAATTTCTTTAAAACTCCACTAAAAACCTCAAAAGCTCCGTCATTAAGATTGAATGAAAGGCAAATATTCCTTAAATAATGGCAACATTTCAAAGCTTCAAGAATTCTCTTTAAACCTTGATTCTTCTTTTCCATGAAAAGAAAACAAGGCCCAAAGTCAACGCGCAGTGTCTTTAAGAATCGCAGAGTTTTCAAAGGTCTTCCCAAAATCTCAAACCCGGTAGGATGAATCGGAAAGCAACTCACAAAATCGATGTGAGCTTTCTTCAAAAAGCGAAGCTTTTTTAAGCCTTTAGAAATGTTCTCAAGTCCTTCATGAGAAACTCCCTTGCGATAATAAAAGTCAAGAGTGATTTCCTTCATTGTGAGCAAATTTTTAAAGCTGTTGCTCAAGTAAGAGAGTCCTAAATTGGTGATATCGTGGTGGTATTTGCTATTCAAGTTCAGTTTCTGAATGATTTTTGTTAGCTTCATTTCTTTCATTAGAAGTTTCAGTATCTTGTTGTTGATTATTGTGCTGAATGTATCTAATTCCCAGATGCAAAATTTTCTTTTCTTAACGCTCTGGAGATTCAATGAATCTTTCGTTATGCCAAATCTTCTCGGATGTATGGCTTTTATTTGAAAAGGTGGATGATGGACGAGGATTTTGTTCGCATCCTCTTGGGGATCTCCTTCTTTAAATCTTTTCATTTTTGAAAATAAATTACACTTTTTCCTCTCAATTTCTTCATAATAGATCTGTTTGAAAAGCCAAATAAATGAGATCAGCAAATTAAATTAGTTGAGTTCTTTATTTCAGTTCTAAATTTTTACAATTCTCTATTGTTCCAAACAGCAAAATACTAGACAAAGATATTTTGAAGAAATTGTAGAAATCCAGAGTTTTTCCGCTTCTTAAAGGAGGAGAAAATTTAGCTGAAACCAAATAAGAATCCAAACTCTAGAAAAACACAAAGAGATATGGAAATCCTTTTGTTTCAAAGACAATTTGAAGAACCTATTTTTATTCTCCCAAACTCACACATATCATATAAATTTCAATCTTTCTTCTTCTATTTTTCTTTCTGGCTCTTTTGAAATAACCACTTCTTCTCTCGAGGACAATTCATTCAAATACTCTTTAGCTGCCTCGATTCCTTCATCACTAACCTCCTGACATCCACAGAGATTCACATGAATAATTTTAATCCAGCCAAATCTCCCTACCTCTTTGCAAAGGGATAAAAATCCATCATCCTTTATACTGCTTTCTTCCAGCTCCACCGAAATCCTTCTTAAAGACACCAATCTCCCCAAAGCTCGACTGAAGATTTCAAAAGGCACATCATTGAGATAGTCACGATAAATTATGAGCTGAATATTTCTCAAATACTGACAACGTTTCAAGCCTTCAATAATACGATTTGGACCTTGATTCTTTTTCACAAGAAGGGATACCCCATCCTTTTGGAAATTTGACCCAAAATCAAAGCACACCGCCTGTAAGTATCGCAGGGTCTTCAAAGACGCTCTCACAATAGAAAATCCGACCGAGTAAATTGGGCACCAAGTAGAAAAATCAAGATGAGATTTTTTCAAAAAGCGAAGCCTCTTCAAGCCTTTACAAAGATGAGAAATTCCTTGGTTGGAGATTCCATTGTAATAATAAAAATCAAGAGTGATCTCCTTCATTGTGAGCAGACTTTTCAAGCTATTACCCAAGTAAGAGAGTCCTAGGTTAGTGATGTCATGATGGTATCTGCTGTTTAAGCTCAATTTTCGGATTCCTTTTGCTGACTTCATTTCTTTTGTGAGGATTTTCAGCGTTTTGTTCTTCATTGAGATATCGAGTGTGTCTAATTCCCAGATGCAAGCCTTGGTTTTCTTGATACGTTGCTGAGTCAAGGATTCTTTGGTTATTCCGAATCTGGTCTTGTGGAGAGTTTTTAGTCGAAAAGGTGGATGATAGACGAGGATTTTGGAAGCCTCTTCTTCATTCTGATCTTCTTTAAATCTTTTCATTTTCGAATTTTCGGGCTATCTTCAAAAATTTCCAAGAATCAGACTATCATTATTAGATCTTTAGCGTATTGCAATAGATAATCTTCAAAGAAATCGGCCAGCCAAATGAATGAGATCATTGACCCTTCAAATAATTTACCCAATATTCAATGAATTTAGTTCTTTATTTTAGAGATTTTTACAAATTACAAAGCAAAAACAAACAATTTTTTTACCCGCAAAAATTATTTTCAAATTCTTCTAAAAAATAAAAAATTTGTTTTGTCAATTGTAAAAATCAGGTCATCTCGAGATTTCGGCCCTTTCAACTCAATTTGGTTAATTTGGATTCATATACTGAATCTCAAAGTGATTTGCATAAATATTTTTGATGAAACTTAAAACTCCTGTCTTGAGCTTCTTTACAGACCAAATGAAGTACTTTTTTGAATTATTTGTTTGGTAAATTTCTTGACATTCGTATTTGCAACAACAACAATAAAAATCATTATGATGCCGAAATCTCGTTTGTTTTTCAATAAATTCTCATATCGTAGAGTTTTCTCAGAAAAAAACTCTTGACCAAAGTATTGAGATTTATCAGAGATAAAAGAAATTCAAAATTCTCTAAATCCAAACATCCAAACTTACATCATATATATTTCCCTCTATTATTTTTTTCTTTCAGGACTTTTTGAAATAAGCGTCTCTATTCGCGAGTAAATCTCACCAAAATATTCTTTCGCAGTCTTGATTCCTTCATCAGTGACCTGCTTACATCCAATGAGATTTAAATGAATCACCCTGAGAAAGTCAAGTTTCCCGAAATCTCTGCATATGCAGAGAAGCTCATGATCCTTGATATTGCTTGATTCCAGCTCAACCGAAATCTTTCGGACTGAGCTCAATTTCCTCAATGATCCACTAAAAATCTCGAAAGGTAAATCCTTCAGAAAGTCACGATAAAATGAGAGGTAAATATTTTTCAAATCGTGACAATTCTTCAAAGCTTCAAGGATGCTATTTGGGCCCTGATTTCTTTTTGCAAGAAAGAACGTGCTGTCCCTCTGGAAACATGGTCCAAAATCAATGCGTACCATCTGTAAAGAGGTCAGACTCTTCAGAGACTCTTTCAAAATATAAAATCCGGCTGAATAAATCGGACAGCTGCAACTGGAGAAATCCAGGCGGAGCTTTTTCAAGAAGCGAAGCCTCTGAAAACCCTTACAAAGATTATAAAGTCCTTCATCAGAGATTCCCTTCCGATAATAAAAATCAAGGGCGATTTCCTTGATTGTGATAAGGCTTTTTAAATTATTACCAAAGTCAGAAAGTCCTGAATTGGTTATACTATGATGGTGATCGCTATTTAAGCTCAATCTTCTCACTGCTTTTGTTAGTTTCATTTCCTTCATGAGTATCTTCAGCGCTTTGTCATCAATTATAGTGTTCAGTGTGTTTAATTCCCAGACGCAAGCCTTTGCTTTCTTGATACGATGAAGATCCAAAGATTCTTTTGTTATTCCGAATCTTGTTTTGTGCATCATTTTTACTTGACAAGGTTTCTGATAGACTTGGATTTTGTCAGCCTTTTCTTCAGTATTTTCCTCTTTGATTCTTTTCATTCTGGAAAGATTTTCACTTTAATACAAATATTATCCCTCAAAAATTAGGACAGCCAAATAAAGGATCCTTTTTTTCATAAGGTTTATCAAAATTTTATGATGAATTTTTTAATAGAAAGGCCAGAACCCCCAAAAGACCATAGCTTATTACAAATTTCATAGTGTTCTAGTTACTTGAGGCTCAATTGTTTTTTGCCTCATATTTTTTGTAAAAAAAAAGTTAAAATAATAGATCAAGTTTAATGTTTTGTAGGAAAATATAAAAATATTTCAGCTGATTGTCGATTATTCTCCGTGATCAATTCATCGAAATTAACAAGGATGGAGTTTTTATTCTAACTTTGAATTTTTGTGTCTTTAAGAAGGGTCATCACTCTTTGATATTGTCTTGGCCAAAGCTCTCAAATATGATGATTTTAATTATGCCAAAAAAGTCTAATCTTCAGACCGTACCAATCATTCAAAAGAAGGGAGATCAAGGAAGTATCGAGAGTCGAAAATTTTTTTAAAGCGCAACAATTTTTTTTAGAGAAAATGTAAAGGATTTTTTTACTCCAGGAGAGACGCAAAATCCGCACGGTTCCGAATTATGAATAGAAAAGTTTGAAACACAAGAAAAATTTCCGAGAAAGTTTTTTCCCTCTCATAAAGTCTTTCTTTTTGGCTCAATAACTCAAAGAAAAATACTGTATACGGGCCAGTGTTGTGGATAGGAATTTTTTTATGAAGATTCAAAGTCGCAGTTATTCCGCTCAAATATTTTTGAGAATTATTCAATTTACAATCACAGAAATCAAGCATCAGATAAATTTATGTGTCTTTTGGTTCCACTTAGAATAAGCAACAATAAAGTCAAATTCCTTCATCTCTCCTCCTTCAGTAACAACTCTCCCTACATACTCCAAATTGAATTCACCTTTAAATTATTAAAGAATAGATCAATTTGGAATTTTACCAAGTCTATTTCTTTGCTCATCTTTGACGAGATTCAGAACTGAGAATCCTCTTTCACAGAGAGAAGTAAGGGATGTGGCCAAAATAGAAAGTCAGACATTATCTGGCTCAGAGGAGGAAGGAAGGGGCCAGCAAAAGCTTTTCTCCCTGTCTCAGAGGTAGGGAGGGAGGGGCAAGGCGCCAGAACTCAAGTTCTGACTTTCTCTTGTCTGAAGAAATAAAAAAAACTTTGTTGCAGAGGAACTTCACTAATTCAGGTATTAAAGGTGGGAAGGAGGGTCCCAACAGAAAGTTTTGATATCTGACTTAGCAGAAAAGAAGGAAGGGGTCTGAAGAGCGAGTCAGACAATGTTTGACTTTTTTATTTTGACCGCATTCCTAATCTTTATAAATAGAATATGAATATATGGGGATGGTGATTTTAAAATATGGTTATTGCACCAAAGGACCTACTCCCAATTTGGTAACATAAAAGGAGGAATTGCTTCATAAATTTTTTAATACAATTGCCACCTTCTAAACTTATCACTTCTGTCTCTTTGCATGCATAAAAATAATAAAAGTTGCAAAATTGATTCACGAGCCAACCTTTGATTAAACAATTTTAGACCGAATCGTAACCTTGCTGAATATCCTCAAAAAATAAATCCTCAGAGTCTTTCATCTACCAGAGTCAATGACTTGAAATATTTTGAAAATTATTAGTCTGGCATTCACAAAGAGTTAATTTCCTTGATTGTTAAAATTTAGACAACTTGCAATGTATTTTATTTTGATAAATATCAAAAGTACGAAATATTTACTTATTAAATCTGGTCATAAATCAGGTATTATTGTAGTTAAAATATCTAAAAGCAAGAATCACATTCTAAAATTACCGTCCCCATATATATTTTTAAAAGTTCAACACCTCAAAAGATCAAGATAAAAAAAAAATGAAAAAAATGTTTGTTCCAAAAACGAAAAAGGACTAACTATATAGAAAAAACGAAATTGAAAACCAATTTTTTTTATTAAAGGGAAAACCCGAGAATTTTTTGTACATAGGGTGGAAAGAATTTCAAGGATTTCCGACGAGTTGCTCAAAATTCCCGCCAAGTCGGAAGGCTTTATTAATGATCGGCAACACTGCAGAGGGCCATAGCATTAAATTTCTCTGGATCGAGAGTTGTGTTTTAAAGCATGAATTTTTAATTCCTTATTGCAGGATCTTGTGTTGAGGTTCTAAAAAAAAATTTTAAGATTATTCAATAGCAAATTAAATTAATAATAGAATTAATTTGTGAAGGAAAACGCTAGCTTTAATAAATTTTATTCTCACAGATCAACAATTTAAAAAAAAAACAAGAAAAAGTTTCAAGCTAAGTCAACCTTTCTATCTTGTATTGAACTTAAATCAGAAAAGATGCTGTCAAAAATCAAATCAAAACAAATACAAGAAGCAAATAATTCCGCATATTTCATTAAACCAGACAAGAAGATCATTCATTCATCGAAATGATAAGTAAGAAACTTGTCTTCAGGATATCCATAATTTCGGAGATATGAGATAGAAATAAGCAATGAAAGCCTTAGTTCACAGTTGGTGAGGAGGGCTGATGCGATTATATTGGACTTTTCTGGAGTTTCGAGGCAAAAATGGGAAATGACATCAAATTTAATTCAAATAGGCCCAAAGGCGGAGCAAAAGCCTTTGCAAAGATAATGAAGTCAATGAAGAAAGTTCGTAGAGTTAGCATTCAATTCCAAAGGTGAGATCTAAACATTAGAAACTATCAACGTTTCACTGATTGCATCTGTTGATAAATGTATCTTGAGCAAAGGGGAGGATTGGGGCGAGTCTGGGGGTAAATTGTGGTGAATGGGGAGAAAGATCAAAAAAAGGAAATCAATAGTCTCTCATCACAATACAAGGGATCACATGAGTGATGAAGATCTGAAAACTATAGGCCAAAGTCTCAAAAACCTCACTTGCTTACAATCTATTAATCTGAACTTTCAACGGTAAATAGCTTTTGGAACACAAGTTTGTTGGCTTGTTACAGGTGCCGCGATATCGCAGATCAAGGTCTGAACAACCCCGGTGAAGGTCTCAAAACACTCACTTGCTTACAATCTATTAATCTGAACTTTCAACGGTAAATAGCTTTTGGAATACAAGTTTGTTGACTTGTTACAGGTGCCGCCACAACATCACAGATCTAGGTCTGAACAACCTTGGTCAGAATCTGAAAAGACTCACCTTCTTACAGACTGTCAATCTTAACTTTGAAGAGTAAGTGTCTTTTGTAAAATGAGTTTTTTAACTTGCTCACAGGTGCTTCCAAATCCCAGAGGAAGCCCTGAAAAATCTCAGCAAAGGGCTAGAGAGACTCGAATCTTTACAATCCTTTGAGATCTTTCCTGAAGTAGAAATCTCTTCTAGCTATGATGGCTCTGATGGCTTTGGCGATTCTTCATAAACTCATTCATAATCTCTCATTTTTTTATTATAACACATTTCATAACCTACAATCCTATGATTGATAAAAACACTCTATGCCTTGTATCGAATGCCTCGATCTTAAACATACACCCATTAGGATCCTCTCATAATGTTCGCTTTTAAGTTTAGATTTCGACTGTAAAAAAAATTTAACCCAAACTACAATTTTAGTTGAAAGCTCAAATTCATCCCTCAACAAAAACTTGATCATTTTCATTAAAATCTTGTCTGGTTGACAATTCAATGCTCCAGCATCCTCATAGAAAATAAAGTTTTTTTCTCAGTTTGTTTGAAAACCTAGTTCGTTTCATTTTCCCAGTCAACTCAGAACAATTACTACTCAAGATTTGATGAAAACCAAGACCTTCTTTCTCTCTGAAAACTTTAGTTGAAAAAATATTCATAAATAACATTCTAGGTTTTTATCGAAAGAGATGAGATTTATGAAGGATGAAAGTCTTTTTGATGCAAATATTCTCTGAAAATCTCAACACTTTCAAAAGAATTAAGACAGTCAGGAAATCCACCAGTCTGAAAAGTTTCAATCCCATTTTCAAAATAAAACTCAGAGAGGCCTCTTTGATTAGTTCCCACAGTTGCGAAAATCAAGTTTCGTGAGTCGGGAATATTTTGGAAATCTTTCGCTCTTGTGTGCTTTTTCCTCGAAAAAAGACAAAGGATTTTTGATTTCACGGCAAGGAATGAACAATCTTGAACCTGAGTTTCAAGCAGCTGATGCTTGTAAGAAACATATAGATAAAAGAAATTGAAATTCTCAATTCACAAAAGATCGAAAGTTGAAACTTTTTTCCCATATTCTTACTTCACTTCAAAACTACCTTGAGATACATTTTTTCTATTCAAAATTCTATTTATTCTTTATGAAGAATTACTCTTTGCTTGTAGACTTGTGATCAAACTGAGAGGTTTCAACTCCCCCTTTTTTGTGCAAAAATAATGTGGGAGAGGCCTGATAAACAAAACATTCCAATATTTCTAAGAGATAGATCCTTCTCGAGTTTTTCCTTGTTTCTGAGCTCCTCTTCAGAACTTATTCTTTTAGATCTTTCCAATTGGAGGATTGCTTCCTCTAAACATGGCAGCTTGTTGATAATCTCATAAAGGCTTTCCAGCCCTTTGTCCGTGATCCCATCACAATAATCAAAGTCTAAATTGATGTGTTTTAAAAGTTCAAGTCTTCCCAAACCCTTCATTAGGGCCTGAAATCCTTCATTTTTGATTGCGGAACAGGAGAAGAATTTTAGCGTTGCATTCTGCAAGGAGATGAGTCTCTCAAAGCCTTTGCTTAGACAGCAAAGTCCGGAATTTGAAATTCCTCCACAGCTCTGAAAACTGAGATCAATCCTCTGTAGCAAAGTACACGTTTTCAAGAATTTGGAGAAGCTTTGAAGCCCAACATTTGTTAGCCAGGAACAATGCTTCAAATTCAAAAGAATTTCTTTTAAAAACTTGAATCCCTTCAAACCTTTGCTTAAGACATTCATATTTTCATCATTGATTTGCATGCAACCTTCAAAGCTCAGACAAAGAGATCTTAAAGCATTAAATCTCTTTAAAGTTTCAAAAATGCTTTGTAATCTTGAGCTAGGAAATTTATCTCCATAAATGTTCAGGCATACCTTTTGTATTTTCTTCGTTGACTTGAAGACTTCGGTCGTTTTTGGCATTTTTATTGCACCCCTGAAAGTCTTCTCATTGGAGTATTTTCTTTTCCAGAGCCTCAGATCGATTCTTCTCATGTCTGAAAAACGGAGCGCTTGAGTAAAAATCGCTACCTCAAACTTCTTTAAAGGTCCGATTCTCTGTTTGGGAGACACGCTGTCTGGACTCAGTTGGAAGGAATTTGCCTCTTTGAATTTTTTATTTGAGAAAGCTTCTGAGATCATTGAAAGATCAATTTTAGGTGATTAAAATAATAATTATGAGATGCGAGTCTCAAGATAAAACTTTAAATTAACAGTATTGGTCGAATGTAAATTAGAATTTTTGAAAAGTATTTTCCTCTGAACTTTAGTTTTTCTTTCAGAATTCTCAGAGAAAGTCTTCAAAAAATAAAGATATTTGAATAAATCAACCTTGAACATGTTTAAAAATTTCAATGCTCATTAAATTTGCAGTGAAATCTTCATGGAAAATTTCATTTAGGCTATTTCTTAATTCTCTCTCCCTTTCTTTCGATTTTTTTTTTTAGGTCAAAAAGACCTTTCTCAGAGTATCGAGGTGCTACATTGCTTGAACTTGAGCCAGAAAAAAGTGGCCATCGACAGAAAAAAATTTTTCAGAAGATACCTCCTAAGAATTTTCCTTTATTTACTTTTTTCTCTTGGACATTCTTAGTTTGAAGACTGAATTAATTTTATTAATGATTTTTTTTTTTTGGAATCTTTTCTAGTGATTCTGTTTTTTAATTTAATAAATTAACCAGGCTATTTTAACGCCTTGCGGTGAATCTACAGCTGGGATTCTTTTTTGAAAAATCACCAAATATCTTAAAATAATATTCACAAAGAAAAATTCACCATAAAAGGAAAACACAAAGCTTTCTTCGAACTCATACTTTTTTTTTTCCGTACATCGGATATATATATATTTATATGTCATATACGCCGGCAATAAGCCGTTTATATATTTATATTCATCGTTCTATTCATTTTATTTGTCTATTTATTTAACTTTCTAAAGCCAGAATTCACAATTTACACAATTAAAGCTTGGGTTTTCTCCTCTGTCTCTTTAAGTATTATTCCAAGGAGATCATCCCCATTTTTTCCTGAAATCTGATCGTTTGAGTTTTGCAAGGGGATTATCTCCCAATTGCTTCTTCTTAAATATCAAGTAGTCTCTCATTTCAGTCCAGAGTTTTTGATAACCTGAGATAATGATATTGTGGTCAGCATCAAGGTGACTCTGTGTCAAGATATTAGTTTCGCCTACTCTTTTCCTCTAATTTTATAATTTGACAGAAAATGTTAGAAATGCCAATAAGAGGGGAATATCGTGGAACTTTCAATGCTTTCCTTGATTTTATCCCAGATTAAAAAAAAATCTATTCTTGCAAAGCTTGGATCAATTTTAAAGAAAATCTTTGAACACATTAAACATGGCATCAAATGATATTCATAAAGCATGTCCTAAAAGACATCAATTGAGAAACATTCTTCTTTGTTCTTTGAACTAATTCACTTTTTAAATATTTTTGTATGGGGGAAGAGAAAGTTTCTTTGAAATTTGAGATGATTGCTCACTAGTTTATCCTGAGGAAGTTGATTTTTTGGGAAATTTTGAGTGTTTGTCGAGTAGATTTGTCTCAGACATCAATAAACAGTTTTGACATTGATCTTGAAAAACTTAACAAGCCCTTCCCTAAATTCGTTCCAGATTTTCTACTGTTCAGATTGAAATAAGTATCAACTCTCTGAATTTATTCTTAATTATCAAACCTGCCTAATGTCTCTGAGGAAGATGTTTTTTCACTTATCACAATTCTAGATTTTTGTATGCTCCCGAACGACAACAACACGAATATTCATTAGACAAAAGGGAATAGTTGCTCTAGCAAATAGTCAAGTCCATAATTAAGAGACATAAAAATATATGCAAGCAGCCAGAACATAGAATATTTCCTCAAATAATCCCGTCTAATCAAGCCTCTTTTGACATTTCTTTTCTGGGTCTCGAGAAATATCGAGAGTTTTTAATGAAGGGAGCATATTTAAATAGTATTTCGCTTTCAAGATTCCTTCATTCGTGACATTATAACACCCCTCAAAATCTAAATGAATATATCTGAGAAGCTCTAGTTTCTCCAAACCTTCACACAGACTCAGCAGTCCAAAGTTTGTCACATTCTCGCAATAACTAAAGTCAAGACAAATTTCCTGTAATGAAGCCAATTTCTTTAATGCTTGACCGAAACCTAAGAGTCTTTCATCAGTAATAAGAACATCGCTAATAAATGACAGCCGGAGACTTTGTAAAGAATGACAACGCTTTAAGTTTTTAGGGATATTCTGTGGACCTTCATCTTCTTTGGAAATAGGACTCCTTCTTCTCTTTAAAACTCGCCTCTGGAAAACATTTATCAAGTCCCACGCTGCAAAATTGATCTTCACCCTTTGCAGAGAGGCTAGACCTTTGAGAGCCTTTCCTAAAATAGGGAATCCTGCAACAGAAATATCAGAACATATTGAAAAGTCCAGGTTGAGATGTTTCAAAGAATGAAACTTCTTCAAAATCTTACCAAGGTATTGGAGTCCTTGACAAGTGATTCCTCCACAATAGGAAAAATCAAAATGAAGATCTTGGAGTTTGGTGAGATATTTCAGACACTCAGTGAGACGAAAGAGTCTCAAATTTGTGAGGGTGTTGTCGATCTGACATAACACATTGAGCTTCTTGATTGTTTTTGCTGGCCTCATTTTCCTCATAAATGTCTTTAGTTTTTCACTATGGACTCCCAGAACTGACTCTCTGAAGGTGTAAGTGTGAGCCTTTATTCTTTTGACAGATTGGAAACTCAAAGATTTTTCTGTTATCTCAAACTGCGCTTTGCATACTTTTTCGATTCGGAATGATGTCTTCTGATCGACTTGAAATGTCTTTTGAACTTCTGGATCCGTGTCATCTTTAAATCTTTTCAGCATTGTGGATTGCTCCATATCGCTTGTATTTATATCAATAATTTAATTCTTTGAAAATTTTGGACAGTGACAAAAAATTAAACTATCAATTTTTCAAACTGTTTCAGTCTTGAGTTTTTCAGACCTCGAACGAAAGCACTTCAAAACACTTTTCTTTGATTCAGAAAACGATGAAATTTTAACAGAATTTTTTTTTAACAAAGAAGAGAATTTATTAATTTTCAACTAAATTTTTTACTTTTTATGTTGTGCCAAATCATTTGATAATTTGATTTGCAAAACAATGTGATTTGAGGTACCATAGGGAATTCTTTGTGGAAATCTCTTTTTCAAATCTTTTGGAGATCTCATTTGATAAATTTGCCCAGAATCTTAAAAAGATATATATTCACTTTACATGATAAAACCTAATAGATTTTTTACATTGAAATTTAATTCAAATACTCTCTATTTCAACTTTCTCAAGGAATCCACGTCAATTTTTACACAATCCCTGATATTGAGACTCATTTTCTTGAAAAAGGGAAGCTGCTTTATACATTTATAAAGAAATTCAATTCCTTGAGTTTGGACCCCGGAACAACACGAAAACTCCAAAGAGACCCTTTGTAAATAAATCAACCTCTTCAAGGCTTTTCCCATGGTACAAATGCCACCGTCTGTAATCTCTTTTGAAAACGTTAAAATCAAACTAAAATTCTTCAGTAAAACTAATCTTCTTAAGCATCCAGAAATCTCTTCGAATCCTTCATCAGTTATTTCTTCACATCGTCCAAAACAGAGGGACAGTCTTCTTAAAAAGACACGTCTTTTCAAACCTTCACTAATTTGCCAAAGATCCTCATCAGTTATCCTCTGCATTGCGGAAGTCTTCAAGCAGAAATCCTGCAAATAATAAGTGCTTTGTAAAACTCGTCTAATCTGATCTAATTCTTGAGGCAAAACAGACCAATAAAAATAAAAATCAAAGCGCAGTTTTTGCCGTTTCCTTGCGAAACAAAACCTGCTTCTCAGGGTTTTCAAAGCTTCCTGGCCTGTCGTAGACTTTTGATTCAGTCTCCATAAACTTGTCTTGAGTCTTCTGATTGCCTGTTTCTTGATCATCTTTGGGCTGAGCTCGAGCACACAATTCTTGAAACTCTTAAAGGATCTGCTCAAAGGTCTGGTTTCAATGAAGAATTCGTTTGGGTTTTTTCTCTTGAAGAGCTTGAGAGTTGAAGGGTCCTTTGTTGTCATTTTGTGGCTTCAAAATTTTGAAGGAAAATCTCTTGTTTTATGATGGTTTATTCTTTAATTATTATAAAAAGATCAAAATAGATCATTTCCTCTTTTACTTATCGAAAGAATTTTTAGAGACACCGGATTTTACTCAAGCCTATCCCTTTGAAAGAAATTTTTTTTTTTTAAGTTGATTCTTGGATTTTAAGCGAATTTATCAAAGGCGTCTCAATGAAAAGTCATGGGATGAACCGAAATTTCCTAAACTGTCTTTTTCTCCTTGTCGAGAATTTTTTTCTTAAGATTTTTTTTGGAATTTTGAACTCTCTGAGAAACTGTTTTTAAGCGCAAAACTTCTCTAAAATTACAAATCTAAATCATTCATGTTGAAAATCAACTGAAGTTTTTCTTCCTCTTTAACTGAGCAAGCTAGGAATCGAATGGAAAAGAAAGAAAGGAAAACTCCCTCACACCTTATTTGTTGAAACGTTTTTCTGAAGTTTGATAGAATTTTCTAAATTTTACTCAAACCCAAACAAAGCAAATAAAATATTCAGTTTACACAATAAAATTCAACATACTTTTGGCAGATAGCAAATCTCTCCAAGCCATTTCAAATAAACATTCGACTCCAATAATAGCTTGACACTATCATTAACAGAGGTTTCTCTTTCTGAAATTCTCTCAGGGCATTTTTATCAACTCCATCACAATCATCCACACTTAAACTGATTCTCTTTAAAAACTTAAGTTTCGCAGTACATTCACAAAGAAACTCAATTCCTTTGTTGTTATTTTAGGATTATATGAAAAATCCAAACGAATATTCTGTAAGTAGATCAGCCTCTTCAAAGTTTTCCCCATTTCATAAATCCCAATATTTGTAATCTTTCCAGCCATTGTCAAATAGAGACTGAGATCCTGTAGTGATATGAGCTTCTTTATGCATTTGGAAAGGAACTGAATTCCTCTATCGGTTATAGCATTACCCTCACAAGACACAAAATTGAGGGAGAATCTTTTTAAAAAGACACATCTTTTCAAGCCTTCGCAAAAAAGCCAAAGACTCTCATCAGTCAACTCTTGCATTGTGGAAGCTTCGAACCTTATATCTTGTGATAAATTAATTTTTTCCAAGACTCGTACAATTTGAGATAAATCCTGACGAGAAACAAACCGATAAAACTCAAAGCGTAATTTTTGCGATTTCTTTGCGAAGCAGAACCCGGTTCTCATTGTTTTCAAAGCTTTCTGACCAGGTGTGGATAATTGGTTTACTCTCCAAAGACTTCTTTTGATTCTTCTTATTGGCTGTCGAGTGACAGTTTTTGGACTTAAGTCGAGCACAGCGTTCTTTATACTCTTAAAAATCCTTTTGGGAGGCCATATTTGAGGAGAAAATTCTCTTGAATCACCTCTCTTGTTCAGCTTGGGAGTCTTTGAGCTTTTTGTTGTCATTTGTTGTCTTCAAAATATTGGATGGAAGTCCCTGTTTTTGGAAAGGTTTATCATTTGATTATTATCTGCTAAATATCGCATGGATAAAAGAATAAAGGCAGAGCATTTTCTCTTTTAAGGAATATGAGTTTAGCCAAAATGGTTTTTTTTTTGAAATATTGAAAAGAAAATTCAAATGATTTATACGCTTTCTACTGTTTGCGTCTTTGCGAAAATCCGAATGAAGCCCTCTTGACTCTCACATTTTAGGGGGAGGGGATTTCAAAATAATCGATCAAGAACAAGTTTTCCTTTTTTCTACATATTTTCAAGCTCATTTCTTTCAAGTTCAAGAGTGTCTTTTAATTTTACCCAAAACAAATAAAATCTTCAGTTTAAATCAAAAGATTCAATACATTTTTGACACAGAGTAAATCTATATACATCAACAGAATTTCAGTAATTTCTTGAAGAATCTATCATTCTGTTCCCAAAGCTTACTCCATAATTCAATTTCAAGTCACAATTCGAAACAAGAATAAAGAGAGGATACTCTTCAATCATTTTTATCATGGTTTCTTTACCAAATCCATCACAAGCATCGAAATTTATGCTGATTCCTTTGAGAAAAGGATGTCTCTTTGTACACTCCAAAATAAACTCAACTCCTTTGCTTGTGATTTTACAACTCCAATAAAAGTCAAACGAAATATTCTGTAAGTAAATCAGCCTCTTCAAAGCTTTTCCTATGCCACGGATCCCAGCATCCGTCATGTTATTAGACAGTGGAATACTGAGACTGAGATTCTGCAATAAAACTAGCCTCTTTATGCATTTCGAAAGATGCTGGCACCCATAATCAGTGAGGATATCATCCTCGCAATGTCCAAAATAAAAAGAGAGTTTTGTTAAAAATACACATCTCTTCAAGCCCTCACAGAGTTGGAAAAGATTCTCATCAGTTATCTGCTGCTTTGTTGAGGTTTTGAAGTTAAAATCCTGCAAGTAATGGACTCTCTCTATGACTCGCCTGATCTGATAGAAATCTTGTGGAAAAAGATTCCAGTAAAAATAAAAATCAAAACGTAATTTTTGCCCTTTCTTTGTGAAACAGAGTCTGTTTCTCATTGTCTTCAAAGCTTTCTGACCGGTTGTGGATAACTGGTTCACTCTCCATAGACTTGGCTTAATTCTTCTGATTGGTTGTCATTTGTTGCCTTTAAAATATTGGATTATTCTCTGGGGAATCTTTTTATCTCTTAAAAAGGGATCGCAAGAACTATAATACAAAGAAAGAGAAATTAGTTTTCTTGAAACTAAAACTTATTCTAACCAATCACTTGGTCGGAAAGAGATGAACTAATGCAGGTACTTTCTCATATTCCTCAGTTTGCAATGTTTAGAGAAAATATGAGAAATTGAGAAAACAACTCAACAAACTATTAGTTATCAACGTTATCACCACGCTTATATTGATAAAATCTACACATCTACTCACAGCAATATCATCTAACCTCATTATTTCTTAAAAGCCTCTCTTTGATAACCACTTTTGTTTCCCTCAGAAAGTTATTTTGAAAGACTCGCTCCCAAAAAAGGGAAGCAAGCATAACCGTTCTTGAACCTTTCTAATTCCTTTCTCAGTGACAGCCTGACATCCATTGAACTTTAAATGAATGCCTTTAACAAGCAAAAGTTTCTCCAAACATCTACTTAAACTCAACAACCCGATGTTGGAAATATCCTTGCAATGAGAAAAAGTCAGATATATCCTTTGTAAAGAAGCCAGTTTCTCCAAGACTTGACTGAAAATCTCAAGTTTCACATCAGTCAAGCTCTCGCTGCCATGAAAGAAAAGCCCAAGACTTTGTAAATTATGATGAGAATTCTTCAAACCCTTGATATATTCACTGGGCCTTGACAATCTTTCGGGAGAAAAGCATTCCACAAATCCACAAAGGCGAGATTCAAGGCCTGTAAGGAGGTCATGCCCTTCAAAGATCGTCACAAAAGAGAAAATCTGAAATCAACCAACTTTCCATAGCCACAAAACAACAGATGAACAGTTTTCAAGAGACTTGAAAGAGATTATCCAGTCTTGCCTCATTGATTTTGAGACAATCAAAAATCGAGAGAGCAATGTCTTGAATTGAAATGAGATTTTTGAGACTCACGCCAATATTAAGGAACGTCGAATTAGTGATGACATCGGGGTCATTGTTCCGATTGTTTTTGTTGGCTTCATGGCCTTCTTTGGCATTTTCCAATTTTCATTGGCGATCTCTATTTTTAATTTTTTGAATATACTGTTTTGAGCCTCTATTTTATGAGGAGACTCGAAATTCAAAGGTTCTTTCAAAATCTCAAAAGTTACCTTGTTCATCCTTTCTCTTGTTAGAAATGTATGGTCATGATTCTCTTGAATTGGCTCTCTGACTTCTGAATCAGCATCCTCTTGCTCATTCTTCGTCACAGAACGCTCTGGTTTCATTTAGTACAATTTTTTAATCAAAACTTTCGATTTAAAGAAACCTTTTCTGGAGTTAATATTCTTTAAAAATTGTGAGTGGCTAAAAAATTTGTTTTCTTATCTTTAAAAACTAATTTATTTGGTTTATAATTGACTCTCTCTGTAAAAATTTTTCAATCAGATTATACTTTAATAAACTCCTTCAATCTCAGGGGCATTCCTTCACATTTCAAACTTGTTTCAAATTTTGCTGAACTCAAAAGAAAGAAAATTTCTTTTTGAATGAGCTAGCAACTCTTTTATTTACTGATCATCAAGGATTAACTCCAAAATTTGATGCCCTTTTCACTTTACAAAAGTCAAATCAAGATTGATTCTGATTGGTGATGAATAATTTGAAGAATAAGGAAGAAAGAAAAATTCCTTCCAAAAAGTTTTACAACTTGGCTTGAGCTGCATTACTCTTTTTTTAATCTCAATTGAACTAATCTTTTCGACTTTCCCTTCTACATTAATGAAAAACAAGAGTAGTTCTCCTTTCTTATTCCACATTTGCCTTCGAAATGGCAATTTTTATCAAAGAAGGGAGCCTACTTAATAAACGTTCTCTAGCCTTCCAGATTCCTGCATCAGTGACAGCCTCACATTTATAGAAATCAAAGTTAATCTCTCTGAGGAGTACAAGCTTCTCTAAACCTTCACATAAGCTCAAAAGTCTAGGATTTGAGATATATTTACAAGAACAAAAAATGAGACAAATATTTTGTAACGACGTCAACTTCTCCAAGCCTTTACTGAAAATCTCAAGTTTCACATCAGTCAAGTTCTCTCTCCCACAAAACAAAAGCCCAAGCCTTTGTAAATTGTGACGACAATTCTTCAACCATTTGGGGACATTCTCTGCACCTTCCATCTTTTTTGAAAAAAGAGGCTTCTTTACGGAAAAAGTTTGCTCCCATTTCTCTCCAAAACCGATTTCTAGAACTTGTAGCGAGGTCAGGCTTTTCAAGACCCTCCCAATAATATAAAATCTTGCAATGGAAAGGCAGTCAGGTCCCCAAACCTTCATTCTGAGTCTTTTTAAAAGGCGAAATCTCTTCAAATTTTTCGAAAGAAAATACAATCCTTTGTCGGTAATTTTCTCACAAGAGAGAAAAGTAAAAGTGAGATCTTGGATTGTGGTGAGATTTCTCAGACTATCTCCAAGATCATGGAGTGCCAAATCAGAGACAGAGTCAGATTGAGACACCACTGTCAACTTTCTGATTACTTTTCTTGGAATTGCTGATTCTCATTACCTTCTCTTTGAATATCCTGTTTTTGACGTTTCTTGATTTGTAGTTCAAAGCTTTTTTTGCTATCTCAATTGATTTCTTGCTGAACTCTCTCAGGCCTATGTTTCCTCTTTTACAGATCCCCTGGCATCCAGCTTTCATATTTGTCTCTTCTTTGAATTTTCTCATAACAATGTTCTCTAATTTCTGCAATTTTTGTTTTGAATATAAATTTATCTTCTTTGAGTTGATTATGTTAGACCAAAATTCTTGAATTTTAAACACTCTTCGAAAAATTCGAATGGTAAAATCAATAAATCAGATAGAACTCAAAAAGTTCATCCCAAAAAACTTGAAATTGATCAAAGATGCTTATCCTAGTTTTTAAAAACGAAGTTACTTTTTGCTGTCTTCAAGTCTTTGAGAAATATTCCAAAGGAGGAAAGCATTTAAAAAAATTTGGTGTCTCCTTTTCAAAAGAAAATAAATTTATTTTCAAGAAAACTTTTTCAACTTGATCAATTTCTCAGCATAGGTTGAATTTTTTCATATTGAAATAATTGCAGACATCAGAAAAAGAAAAATTATAAAGATTCATTAAAAACAATCTCACTTGTTTCTTCAATTTTTTCAAACTTTTGAATAATGACAACACCCCAACCTTCTCAAGAAAACAAGAAAGATTTTAAAATGAAAGCTCTCAATGAAGGGCGGGCATTCAAACGCATTGGACCTTCCTTCATATCTTCGAAGGTAACATAAATACCTCCTTCGGAGCCTAAACGAACAAGTTTGAGGAAAATAATTAAAGTTCATACCTTCATCCGTATATTAAGAATATAAATTCTTGGACGAAATAGTGTTGAATCTTATGATTTCTGAAGAACCTCTTCCAATAGTTAATTATCCATCTTTGCAATAATTATTTCTGCTCCAGGGAAATATCTATCTAAACACTTTCTCGCTTGAACAACTCCTTTGAAAGTGACATATTCGCAGCGCTTGAAATTGATACGAATAGATTTGAGAAGCGCAAGTTTCTCTAAACATCTCGTCAAGCTCAGCAATCCAGTGTCAGAGATCACGCAGGAATAAAAACCAAGGAACAATTCTTGTAAGGAGAACAGTTTCTTCAAGCCTTGGCTGAAACTTTCAAGCCTAACATCAGTGACCTGAAATAGAAGCTCCTTAAATGGCGGCAACTCATCAAATATCTGGGGGTCTTTTCTGGACCTTCAATCTTTTTTTCAGGCAGAGACCATCTCTTGCTGAGAAAATATCGTTGTGCAGACTCCAACAGGCCCAATCCTTGAAAATTGATATGTATTGCTTTTAAGGTAGTCAGGTTCTTCAAAAATCCTCCTAGAATATCATACGCAACCGTAGTCATATTTGAGCACCTGGAAAAGTCTATCTGAAGCCTTTTCAAGAAGCGGAGTTTTTAGGCCTTTACAGAGATTAGACAGTCCTTTATTTGTGATCTTTTGACAGGAATCAAAGTCAAAGGCCAGACCTTGAAGGGTGATGAGATTTTCGAGATACTCTCCAAGATAATGGAGCGTCAAATCAGAGATGGAGTCAAATGGAGACACTAGTTTCAACTTTGCGATTCTTTTCCCTGGCTTAATTGCCTTTATTGGCATTTCTGATTTTTCATTGCTGGTTTTCATGACTGCCTCTTTGAATCTCCTGTTTTTAACAGACACAGACTTGAAATCCAAAGGCTCTTTCGTTCTCTCAAATGACTTCTTGCTGCTTTGTCTCAGGCATATGTTTTCTCTTGGAAAAAGTGTCTGGTGGCCAGGTTTTAGATCAGTCTCCTCTTCGAAATTTTTCACAACAAAGTCCTCAAGTTTCCCTTAAACGTTTGTTTAAAATCAAATTAATATTTGAATTGATTATGTTGGACCGACAAACATTGAATCTCTCATAGTCTTCGAATAATTCGGATGCTGAATCCAAAAGAAAAGAAACTAAAGTCAAAAAGTAAATTTTAAAATCTAAGAGAATCCTTCAAAGAATTTCCCTTATCTTTTCAAACGAAAACTGAAGCTTCTTCTTCTAGAAGATAGACTTAAAAAAACCTATTGACTCTGATCTGGGTTGCTTGGTTTGGGATACCTTGTATATTATTGTTTGTTAAAATTTGTGTTTAGCTTGATAAAGGTATTTTATAAATTTAACTAAAACACAAACCAAGAAATTTAATTAAACATTCATTTGACATGACACATAAATTTATTTTCAAGCATCTCACCACCTCTCGGTACCCCGTCATTTTCTCGGACTTCAAAAGATCAGCCCAAATTATTACAAAAGTTTAACCATCTAATAGACATTGTCTAGATACTTTTTGAGTCTGGCTCAGTTAAGCCAGTTTGAAGAGAACCAGGAGAGGATAATTTTTCTTCAATCCCTCAAGATCATTCTCCTGAATTGGAGCACAATTCCAGATATTTAAACTGAATTTCTGTAAAGAATAAAGTTTTTTTGTACTTTCAAAAGGATGCTCAATCTCTCTCTTTGTTATTCTGCAAGATTGAAAATTGAAAGAAATGTTCTCCAGAGAAGTGAGTCTCTTCAAAGCTTTACCCATACCACAAATTCCAATTTCGGTAATGTCTGATTTTTTCAAGCTCAGACTGAAATCTTGCAAGAATACAAGTCTTTTCAGGTATTTCAAAAAGGACTGGAATTCCTCATCAGTTATTCTTTCAGGACATTGCTCAAAGTTGGGTGAGAAGCTTTTTAAAAAGAACCCTGAACATGCTTTCTGAATGCCAGCTCGAACAATTTTGGAAGGTCCTGATCCTTTGAAGTAAACCTGCAAGTGGTTCGTCCCCTTGAGGGTTAGTCTGGCTTGGGATAAATAACAAATGGGCTGCAACCAAAATAAATAAAAATCAAAGCATAATTTCTGTATATTCTTTGAACAGCACAGTCTCTTTTTCGTCATTTTCAGATTCTTACGACCAGTTGCTGATAATTCTTCGGGCTTCCATTGGCTTGTTTTGAGCCTTTTAATGAGTTTAGTCTTTGGGCTCAAAGACAGCTCAGTTGAAGACCCTATTTCTGTCGTTTTCATTAAATTTTTTGTTTTCCA
>Ga0182738_1002449_pt1 | contig 21989 bp, 20 predicted proteins | sample eDN5th30CBELigMG_FD_128876 | JGI IMG/M metagenome (GOLD analysis project Ga0182738, IMG submission 128876) | Enriched Miracle-Growth compost microbial communities from Emeryville, California, USA - eDNA 5th pass 30_C BE-Lig MG (version 2)... ...
CTCACCCTGAGGAGCGTAGCGCAGCGAAGCGTCTCGAAGGGTGGCAACACGCACTTCGCGGCCAGAATGCAGGATCGCGGCGGCTTCGCACCACGCCCTTCGCGTCGCTACCCTTCGAGACGCCCCGCTGCGCTACGCTCCTCAGGGTGAGGTTGGTGTGCAGCCCGAGGGCCTCGACTCACAGACGGTCGAATGATTCACAAGCTCTCAGGACGACGAGGGCACGCTCGTCGGTCCGAGGCGCAGCCTCGCTAGAGACTGACTTTCATCATGCTTTATCCCCCGAGTTTCTTCCTCGCGTCATCGGGGATGGCGACCGCCTTCAGCGATTGCGCATCCCCTTCCTTCCTGGCCCAGATCCGCGTCTCCGTGCCCTCGGCCGCGATCTCGCCCGCTTCGTTGCGGAAGACGTGGCGGACGACGAAGGAGCTGCGGCCCCACTTCGAGACCTGCGTCTCGATGGCCAGCTTCTCGCCCTGCTGGGAGGGCCGCTTGAAGGCGCACTCGGCCGCGACCAGCGGCGTGCCCTCCTTCCACTGACCGCTGCTCAGGTCGTCGCGCTTCAGCCCGGCGGCGAGGAAGAGCCGATAGGTCGACTGGTCGCTCCAGCGGAAATAGGCGGGGTAATAGACGATGCCGGCCGGGTCGCAGTCGCCCCATTCGACGGTGACGGTGTGGTGGCTGATGAGCGCCATGGTTCAGACCTCGATCGATTGGCCGCTGATGAAAGCCGTTCCGGTCAGGCCGGCCACCAGCTTGCCGTCGCCGCGCACGACGTCGACACGATAATGCGACAGCTTGCTCGAGCGCGAGATCTCGACCGCGGTCGCGGTCAGAATCTCGCCGGCCTTCACGGCGCGATTGTAGATCATGTGCGTGTCGATTCCCGACGACGCGACGCCGCGCGAATTGCAGGCGAGGCCGAAGGCGGCATCCGCCAGGGTGAAGGTCAGGCCACCATGGCAGGCGCCGTGGAAGTTGAGGTGCTGCGGTCCGACCGTCACGCGGGTCACCGCGCGGCCGGGCGACGCTTCGACCAGCTCGATGCCGAGGCCGGCACAAAAGGCATCGCGCCTCGCCAGGGCGGCGAGATCGACCTTGGCCGCACCGCTCATGCCGCGATCGCCGCGAGAGTCCGGTCGAGCGACTCGCCGTCGGGATCGGCGAGGGCCGCGACCCGCGCATTGGCGACGGCGTCGGCCGCCTTGCGCGGCGGCATGCGCCCGACGAGGGCGGGCGCGATGATCTCGTCGGCGATGCGGCGATAGTTGCCCAGCCCACGCCTGTAGGTGTCGCCGTAGCCCTCGATCAGCCGCGCCGTTTCGGCGATCTCGCGCGCCAGCTCGACGCTCAGCCCCTGCGCGGCGCGGATCTGCTCCAGCCAGCGCTCGATCTCCGCCTGCTCCTCGATGTAGCGCCAGCTCCGCGGCCGCCACCAGCGCAGGCCGGCGAGGAAGCGCAGGCGCGCGAAGCCCCAGATCGTCGTGCTGCGCACGTGCATGGAGAAGTGGAACGGCGCGCGCGCGAGCAGCCAGCGGGCCGCCCGGGGCGGCAGGAGGGCGGCAATCTCCTCATTGCCCGGCTTGAAATGCTCGGTGATCTCGACCGGCTCGTGGAGCCCGGCGCGCACCTCGGCGCGCACGCGGTCGAGGCGCTCGCGCGAGGTCTTGGCCTGCGCTACGCGAATGATGTCCTCGAACGACATGCGCACCGCCAGATGCCGCGCGACGTCGCGGACGACAGCCGGATCGATGCCCTGCAGGCGATCGAGATAAAGCGTTGCGTAGCGGTGGTCCTGATAGGCAACGAGGCGGCGGATCCCCTCCTCCACGATGTCGAGGCTCGCGGCCGGGAAGCTCTTGCGCGCCCGATCGATGAGATCCTCGACGCCCCGCGCCGCGGCCTGGCGCTTGCGATGCTCGCGCACCGCCTGCTCCAGTTCGCCGCGCGCATGGCCGCGGCCGAAGGCGAAGGCCGCGAGGTTGGTGTCGACCGCCTTGCCGCCCTCGCGGATCGCTGCCTCGAAAGCGGTGTCGGGGATCGGCAGCTTGCCCGAGCCGGCCAGCGCGCCCAGCAGCACGGCATTGATCACGCCGCCGCTCTCCTCGGCGGTCTGCTCCATGTCGAACAGGATCTGCGCCTTGCTGCGCTCCTTCACGGCGCGCAGCAGGCGGCCGACATCGAAGCTGCCGTCGCCCATCGCCGCGCGCTCGCCGATCGCCAGCACGCGGTGCGTGGAGGCGATCAGGGTCGTGCGATCGGGCGTGACGAAGCCGTTGAAGATCATGCGTCCGGCCTCGAGCAGCTCGGTCGCCAGCGCGATATCGACCTCGCCCATCGCCGGGTTGAGCGCCAGCACCGCCTCGCGTGGCGCGCGGCCCGGCATCACCTCGAGATAGTAGGTCGTGGCACCGGTACGCTGCGCCACGCCAGGGATCTGAGTCGCCTGCACGCCGAGCCCCTGGCTGTGCGCGGCCGCGATGATCCAGTCGCACAGCACGCCCCCGCCGTCGCCGCCCAGCGCGCCGATCAGGATCGCGATCGGTTTCATGTTTCATATTCCTCTCCCCCACTAGGGGGAGAGGCTAGGAGAGGGGGTTGAAAGAGGTCGTGCACCCCCCTCTCCCCGCCTCTCCCCCTAGCGGGGGAGAGGAGCATGAGAAGACGAGGCGTCACGCCATCACCCCGATCACCCGGGAACGCACGCGCCATTTCAGCCGGTCCCACCAGGTCGCGTTCTGCACGATCTCGGCCTTGTAGAAGGACGGGCAGAGCACGGCGGCGACGGCGACCTCGCCGCACAGGCCGCAGCCGACGCAGCCGTTGTTGACGTGCGCCACCGGATCGGTGCGCAGCGGATCGGGGCTGGGCTTGACGACCAGCGACGGGCAGCCCGACAGGCGGATGCAGGAGTGATCGCCGGTGCAGACCTCGTCGTCGACGCCGTAGCGCGTGCGCACGACCCGCTCGCCCGCCTTGAGCTGGGCGGCGATCTGCGGCCGGATGCGGCGCTGGCGCGCGAGCTGGCATTCGCCGTCGGCGACGATGACCTTGAGGCCGGCTTCCTTGCTGTTCATCACCTCGCGCAGCGCGCCCAGCATGGTGGCGACGTTGTAGGTCCGGATGGTGCGCAGCCATTTCACACCCATCGCCCTGAGGGTGGCGGCGATGTCCGACGTCGTCTCGCCGTCGCGGCGGTTGCCCGAGGTGTTGGGGATGAACTGCGCGCCCGTCGCCGAGGTGTAGCCGTTCTGCATGATCACCAGCACGCGGTCGCCGCGGTTGAACATCGACGACGCCACGCCCGACAGCAGCCCGTTATGCCAGAAGCCGCCGTCGCCCATCACCGAGATGGTGCGCTTCTGCATCACCGGCGCCACCGCGCCGGCGGCGGCGAGCGACATGCCGAAGCCCAGGATCGAGTTGCCGAGGTTGAACGGCGCCAGGGTCGCGAAGGAGTGGCAGCCGATGTCGCTCGATATATGGACCTTGCCGACCTCGCGCTCGAGCAGCTTGATCGCCGAGAACACCGGCCGCTCGGGACAGCCGACGCAGAAGCCCGGCGGCCGCAGCGGCAATGGCCCTCCGAGGATCTTCTGGGCCTCGGCGCGGCCGGCGCGTGCCGCCTCGAAGCGCTCGCGCGGACCGGAGACATCGATGTCGTTGGCGGCACGGGCGAAGAATCTCAGCAGACCGTCGGTCACGACTTCGGCGGTGTACTCGCCCGCCATCGGCAGCACGTCCTTGCCGTAAACCTTGGTGTCCATGTCGCGCTTGCGCAGCAGGACGTGGATCGCCTGCTCGATGTAGTCGGGCGCGCCCTCCTCGACGACCAGCACGGCACGCTTGCCCTTGCAGAAATCGGCGATCTGGTCGGGCACCAGCGGATGGGTGACGTTGAGCACCAGGGTCGGCACCCTGCCCTCGACCTCGATCCGGTCGAGGCCGCGCATCAGCACGTTGGTGATGCCGCCCTGCACGATGATGCCGAGATCGGAGCGCTCGCCCGGAAAGAATTCGTTCAGGCCATGCTCGACGATGAAACGCTCGGCCGCGGGCTGGCGGACCTCGACCTTGACCTTCTCGTGGACGTAGGTCGAAGGCGGGTGCGAGATGCGGTCGTAGTTGTGCGCCGCCGGATGGGCGAGCCGGTGGTTGCGCGAGATCGCCGGCGCCTTGTTGTCCTTCGCGACGAACTCGCCGGTGACGTGGCAGGCGCGGATGCGCAGCTCCATCATGACCGGCGTGTTGGTCGCCTCGGAAAGCTCGAACGCTTTCTCCGTGCAGCGCACGATGGTCGCCAGCGACGGCCGCGGGTCGAGCAGCCAGACCGAGGATTTCAGCGCGTAGGCCTGGGTGCGCTCCTGGATGACCGAGGCGCCCTCGCCGTAGTCCTCGCCGACCACGATCAGCGCGCCGCCGATCACGCCGGGCGAGGCGAGGTTGGAGAGCGCATCGGCCGCCACGTTGGTGCCGACGATCGACTTCCAGGTGACGCAGCCGCGCATCGGATAGTTGATCGAGGCGCCGAGCATGGCCGCAGCCGATGCCTCGTTGGTGCAGGTCTCGAGATGGACGCCGAGTTCGTCGAGCAGGTCCTGCGATTCGACCAGCACATCGACCAGATGAGAGACCGGTGCGCCCTGGTAGCCGCCGACATAGGAGACGCCGGACTGCAGGATCGCCTTGGTGACGGCCAGGATCCCTTCGCCGCGGAAGACCTCGCCGTCGCCGAGGCGCAGCGAACGCACCTCCTCCTTGAAGGACCGCTCCGGATTGGTGCGCTGGGCGACAGGAAGCTGCGGCTGGTCGAGCATGCTGCAACTATAGGGGCGCCGCCGTCTCGCGGCATCATGTTCCTCCCCGCGCGCAGCGCGGGGAGGAAGGCTATCTTCGGACGCGGCGATCCCGTTTGATCGGCCGCGCGCCGTCGGCGCGCGCCTTGGCCAGCAAGGCCCGGAAGGGCACGAGCAGCTTTTCCCGCACCGCGGCATCGCCTTCGAGGACGCCGAGCGCCAGCCCGACGGCTTCCAGCGTCGAAACGGCGTCAGGTCGCGCCTCGCGGCGCAGGTCGCCATAGAGCGACGGCCCGTCCGGCACGACCGCGAAGCGCCGCAACCGGGTCAGCCAGGCATTGCGCCACCACAGGGCCTTGGCCTGCGACCAGTTGCCGTCGAGCGCGACCAGGCCTTTGAGGCCGGCTCGCGCGCCGCCCTGGTCGGCCAATGGTTCGCCCTTGCCGTCGAGCGCGACGAGAGGGCCTTTCTCCTTCGGCGCATGGCTCGAGCCGAGATAGAGGACGCCCCAGTCCTTGCCGTCGGCCGGCGCTCCGAGCGCATGGCCGAGGTTGCGCCACGACAGTCCGACAATGAGTCTGGCGTTCGTCAGCGTCGAGCAGATGAGGCCCGCCGTGCTCAGCACATGGTCCTGTTCCTGCGGATGCTGCAGGATCAGCACGGCGACCTTGTTGTCGACAGTGGGCTCGCTCATGCGCCGACATATACCGCGTCGTCTCGACCGAAGCGAAGCGCGGTGGAGAGACCTGGCCTGCCTCCGGCAGGGTCTCTCCTCTGCGGCTCGCTGCGCTCGCCTTCGGTCGGGACGACGGATAGGGTCCTTCGAATGAACGTCACTCTCCTCACCTTCGACAGCGTGACCAAGCTGCCGCCCGAAGCCGACGGCGCCGTCGTGATCGGCGGCTCGCATGCCGCCGTGTATGCCGCCTACCTGTCCGCCAGCTATGGCTGCCGCGCCGCCATCCATCACGATGCCGGGATCGGCAGGGACGAAGCGGGCGTCAGCGGGCTCGACTATGCACAGAAGCTCGGCATGGCGATGGCCGCGATCGCGACCGCCAGCGCGCGTATCGGCGACGGCCAGGACCTGCTGGCCCGTGGCATCATCAGCCGCGCAAATGGCCTGGCGGCATCGTGCGGCGTGACGACCGGCATGACCTGCCGGGAGGCGGCCGAGCGCCTGAAGGAGGCCCCGTGGCCGCATGTCGCGCCTCCCGCCAAAGGGGAGACCCGCCACGTCGTCGATGGCGTCGTATGCCTCGATTCGGCGTCCCTGCTGATCGCCGGGGATCGCGGCCGGATCGTGGCGACCGGCAGCCATGGCGCACTCAATGCGGCCGTCGCGACGGCACCGTTCCGCCCACGCCTGCTGATGTTCAATGACGCCGGCTTCGGCGCCGATCGGGGTGGCGTGCTGGCCCTCGACGCCCTGGAAGGCGACGGGATCGCCGCCATCGCGGTCGCCGCGCAGTCGGCGCGCATCGGCGACGGGCGCTCCACTCTGCAGGACGGAACGATTTCCGCGGTCAACCGGCCTGCATACCGGCTGGGCGCCCGTGTCGGCGGCTCCGCCCTTGCCTTGGCGCGCGCAGTGGCCGAAAAGGCCGGCTGAGCAATCGCGCACGGGAGAAGATCGGGACATGGCCGTCGTCAACGTCAAGTCGGAAATCGCCGGCAATGTCTGGAAGGTCCAGCTCAAACCCGGCGACAAGGTCGAGCTCGAGGGCGAGATCATGATCCTCGAATCGATGAAGATGGAAATCCCGGTGCTCTCGCCCAAGGCGGGCACGATCAAGGAAATCAGGGTGAACGAAGGCGACGCGATTGGCGAAGGCCAGCTCGTCGCCGTGATCGATGCCTAACAACGTCGTTGTCGACGTCGCCCGCCTCTGGGCTCCCGACAATCTCAGGAGGGTCGCCGCCGGCACCGCCGTCTCGGCGCTGATCGCCGCGGTCGCCTTCGTCGCGGATGTGCGCGGCTGGTCGCATTTCGGTGCTGCCTTCGTGCCGCCGCTGATCATCGCGCTGGTGATCGGCATGGCGCTGCAGCCGCTTTCCGCCCGTCCCGCTCTGAAAGCCGGTATCGAATTCTCCGGCCGCACCCTGCTCCGCGTCGGCGTCGCGCTTTACGGCGCGCGCCTCACGATCGGCAACCTGATCGACGGCGGACCGCTGCCGGTGCTGGTCGCCCTGGCCGCCGTTGCCTGCACCATCGCCTTCGGCGCCATGTGTGCCCGCGCCTTCGGCTTGAGCCGCAACTTCGGACTGCTGACCGGGTGCGCGACCGGCGTCTGTGGCGCGGCTGCGGCGATGGCGACATCGGCCGTGCTGCCCAAGCATAAGAATTCCGACCGGGATCTCGCCTTCACGGTGATGGGCGTCAACTTCATCAGCACGATCACCATGGTGGTCTATCCCACCCTGTATCAGACGATGGGCCTGTCTCCTCTCGAGATGGGGGCCTTCCTGGGCGGCTCGATCCACGACGTGGCCCAGGTCGCCGGAGCCGGCCAGACGCTGGGCCCGACGATCCTGTCCGACGCCATCATCACCAAGCTCCTGCGCGTGGTGTTCCTGCTGCCCGCGGTCACGGCGATCGCGTGGTGGGTGGCCAGGAGCGGCCAAAAAGCCGGCGAGGCACGGCCCAGGCCACCGGTCTTCCTGTTCGGCTTCCTGGCGCTCGCCGCCCTTAACTCGCTCGGCCTCGTGCCGACCGACGTGAAGACCGCGATCACGCAGATCTCTTCCTTCCTGATCATCCTGGCGATCGGCGCACTCGGCATGAAGACCTCCCTGCTTGCACTGGCCCGCATCGGCATGGCGCCGGTGATGCTGCTGGTGTCCGAGACGATCTTCATCGGCCTCCTCGTCGCCGGCCTGATCTACGGCCTGCGAGGTATTGTCGTCTGAGCCATCCTCCATTGGGATGGACAGATGTGGACCTCGCTCAACCAGCGGATCGCCACGCGTGCGCCAATGTCCGGGATCCTTGGGCGAGAAGCCAAAGCTCGTGCAGTCGCAGACTACGGACTCCGCTGCGGACGGAGCAGGCAGGCGGCGATCACCAGCAGCGGCAGCGAGAGCGCGATCCACGACAGGCCCCACCACATGCCACCTTCTCCCAGCAATGCGGACAGAAGGCCGAACAGCGTGAGGAGCGCGAGGGCCGTCGGCCAGCGCCAGATCCGCCAGGCACCATTGCTCATCCTGTTGTCTCCAGTTCCCGCAAGCGCGCCTCGATAGGCACGCGGCGGCGAGATAGCCACAGATAAAGCCCGCTCGCCAGCACCACGATCGTCACCAGATCCAGGATTGCCCAGACGACCTTGAGCGGCATGCCGCCATAGTCGCCGAAATGGAGCGGCCGCGACAGCTCGAGGGCCCGGAGGTACCACGGCATCTGGAGAACCATCGTCGGCTCGGCCGTCCGGGCATCCACGAGCACCGGATTGAACAGGCGCGAGGTGAGCGGCGACGCTCCCTTCGTCCAGACGAGATAGTGGTAGGGGCTGCCGACACCGCCGTTGGGGAAGACCACGCTGGTGACCACGTTGCCCGGCAGGGCGCGCCGCACGGCATCGTAGGTGCCCTGGACCGACGCGAGCGACGCGGCCTCGGGTGCGGGCTGGCCACGATAGGGTTGCAGGACTGCCTGGACATCGGTGCGCTGCCAGATCCGGAACAGCGGCTGCGCCAGCTCATTCAGGATTCCGGTGGCGCCCACGACCAGCATCCAGGCCAGAAGCACGATTCCGAGCACGTTGTGCAGATCCAGCCATCTGAGGCGCGGCGAACGGTTGCGCCGGATCTCGCCGAAGCGCTGCCTGCCGGCAAACGGCGCATACAGGAAGAGTCCCGAGATCACCGCCAGGACGAACAGCAAGCCCATGCCGGCCAGGAACAGCTCGCCCGGCAGATCGGCAAACAAGTCGGTATGGAGCCGAAGCATCAGCGCGAGGAAGGTGAGCGGCCGCTGCGCGAAGGGTTCGATCTCCTTCAGCAGCGCCCCGGTCCGCGAATCGAACTTCAGCGCACGGCCGAGCTTCGGTTCCGCGCCGGCGAACGGCAGCATTCCCACGATCACCTTCGGCTCGTCGTCGTCGGCGAAGACGTACCACATGACGTGATCGGGATGCCGCGCCCGCGCCGCCTCGACCATGCGGTCGAGGTTGGCCATCGGCGTGCCGGCCGGCAGTTCGGCGTAGGGCGGATCGTCGCTCAGCAGCTCTTCCAGCTCCTCATGGAACACCAGGGGAAGCCCGGTGACGCACAGGATCAGCAGGAACACGGTGCAGATCAGGCTCGTCCATTTATGGATGAAGGCCCATCGGCGGAGCGCGCGCTGCGAGGTCATCGGCGGATCAGAAGTCCGCGGTCAGCGACAGCAGGAAGGTACGCGGCGCCCCGTTCGACAGCCCGAAGGTCGAGCTGGCGGCCGCCCAGTAGTTGGCGTCGAAGAGGTTCTCCACGTTGAAGCGGGCGGTGATCGGCTTGCCGTCCGGCCGCTCGAAGGTGTAGCGGACGCCGGCATCGAAGCGCGTCCAGGCCGGGATGCTCTGGGTGTTCGCCGCGTCGAGGTACTGCATGCTGGTGTAGATCATGCGGCCCGAGAAGGTCAGGCCGCGCAGGAAGCTCGCATCCCACTCGGCGCCGAGGTTGAGCTGGACGTCCGGCACGCCCGTCGCCTTCTTGCCGCTGGTGAGGGGCGAGCCCGTGTCGACCAGGACGCCGTTGAGCAAGGTGATGCCGCCGAGGGGCCGGAAGCCCGGGAACGGCTCGCCGAAGACGTTCCATTCCAGACCCTGGTTGCGCTGCAGGCCCGCGACGGAATAGGCCAGGGTCGTGGGATCGGTCGCGCCCGACGGCTGCTCGATCGAGAACGCGCTCAGGGTCGTGGCGAACTTGCCGAAGTCGAGCTTGGCGCCGACCTCGAACTGGCGCGACTTGATCGGCGGGAACATCTGGCCGGCATTGGTCGTCCCGACGGGCGCGATCGGGCCCTGCTGCAGCCCCTCGATGTAGTTGCTGTACAGCGAAAACTCCTTCCACGGCCTGATGACGACACCCACGGCAGGCGTCACCGCCTGGTCATCGTAGTAGGAGGTCATGAGTCCGGTCGCGCCGCTGATGTTGCCGATCTGCACCCGCTGGTACCGCGCGCCGAGGATGAGCTGGATGCGATCCTCCGCCGCCGACAGGATATCGGCCAACCCCACGCTGGTGAGAACCGTCGTGCCGGTCTTGGGCGGGCTGAGCGTCGCGATGTTCGGCTTGTTCACGAACGTCGGCGAATAGATGTTGGACGCTATGCTGACGATGGTCGGGAAAAGAGAACCGGTCGCCAGGTCGAGGCGCGTTCCCGTGAGCGAGAGGGTATGCTTGATCGCTCCGGTCTCGGCCTTGCCGCGGACGCCGATCTCCTCGGTGTTGGTCGTGGTCCATTGCTGGAAGTTGAGCGGCGCGTCGGTCATGTTCCCGTTCGCGTTCGTCACCGTGCCGAAGCCCATCGCGGCGTCGAGCCCGTAGCGCCGGGCGCCGGCCGAGGCGTACACGGTCCAGTCGGGCGCGATGTCGTATTCCAGACGCACCGCACCGAAAAGGTCGTCGTTTTGCGAGTAGCTCCACGGCTGAAACCAGTTGGCTCGGCCGCCCGGTGTCGTCGGCACCGGCACGTTGGCCGCAACATAGGTCGGTCGCAGCGGCGAATTGAATCGCTGCTTCTGGTAGCCGAAGTCGAGCGATGCCCGGAACCTGTCGCCGCGGAAATCGGCGCCGAAGACCGCCGCCGCCATCTCCTGGGTCTGCCGGTCGACGGGAGTGTCGCCGTTGCGGTAGACGCCGTTGAAGCGCACGCCGAAGGCGTTGTCGGGACCGAAGCGCCGCGAGACGTCGGCATGCCCGCCGAACTGGGCGTCGGAGCCATAGGTCGCGGTCAGCCGGTTGATCTCCTGGTCGGGTGCCCGCTTGGGCACCAGGTTGATCGTGCCGCCGATGCTGCCGAACGGCGCCATGCCGCCCAGCAGGGCGCTCGGTCCCTTCAGGACCTCGACCCTCTCGACATATTCGGGCGTGATCGTGAGCGCGGGCGCGACGCCGAACAGACCGCCGAACGAGATGTCCTGGTTGCTCGCGGGAAAGCCGCGGATCAGCAGCGGCGCCGTATAGCTGACGCTTGACCACTGATTGCGCACCGACGGGTCGTTGGCGACCACATCGGCGATGCTGCGCGCCTGCTGGTTCGCCACGAGCTGCGAGGTGTAGGAGGTCTGGTTGAACGGCGTGTCCATGAAATCGCGATTCCCCAGCATGCCGAGCTGGCCGCCGGTCGCCACCTGCCCCCCGGCGAACGGCGGCGGTGCGTTCCCGATCATGGCCTGCGCCGGAGCCACATGACCCTGAACCTGCACCGGATCGAGCTTCATCGCGCCGGATCCCGCGCCCGCATCGGCCTGCCGCACCTGCACCGAATTGGCATTCGTGAACTGGAAGACCAGCCCGGTGCCGGCGAGCAGGCGATTGAGCGCCTCCGTCACGGTCAAGCTTCCTGAAACGCCGGGCGTGCGCAGCGATGCGGCGACGGCTCCGTCGACGGCAACCTGCAGGCCGGACTGGTAGCCGAACTGCACCAGCGCGTCGGCCAGCGGCTGGGGGGCAATATCGAAGCGCCGGAGCGAGCTCTGTGCCAGGTCCGTGCGATCGCCTGCAGCGGGCGACTGGCCCCATGCCGGTACTGCCGACATGGATGACATGGATGCGACCGCTCCGAGCAGAATCGCCGACAATCCGAAGGCTCCGGCTGATCCACCGCCTCGCAAATCTCTCACGTTGCACTCCCCGCGCATCACGAACACGAAGACGGGCCATCGCCTGGCGGCAGCTGGTGACGCATACCCTCTCCATCAATGTGACGACACGAGGCGAGATCCTTTTCCGGATTTTCTCGCCGAAGGCGCTCAGTTCCGGGAAACGATCAGGAGCCAGGGCGTTATGCGAATCACGCGCCCGCCTTGCGGACCGACCAGCGCGTCCAGGGCGCGCGCGGGATCGGCGGCATCGAATACCCCCGTCACGGACCGACGGCCGACCTCGTCGTCGACGATCACGATACGGCCGGCGAACCATGGCTGGATTCGCTCGACGACCTCGGCAACGGGACGATTGAGAACACCCACCCGATGATCCGGCCCCGGCAGGAACAGGTCCGGCCGGTCGTCACCTCTTTCCGTCGAGCCATCGATCCCCACGCGCACCGAGTCTCCCGCGTGAAGATCGACGGTTTGAACCCCGCTGCGGGACGATACCTGAACATGGCCGCGCGCGACGACGACCGACGTGGAGGCCTTCAGCAACGACACGTCGAAACGCGTACCGAGCACGGTCGTGACGGCATCCCGCGTCACGACCCGGAACGGCCGCGTGGCATCCGCGGTCACATCGAACAGCGCTTCGCCGGCCAGGATCTGGATGCGGCGCTCATCGCTGGAGAATGCCACGCGAAGCGCGCTGCCCGGCCCCATGCGCACCGAGCTGCCGTCGTCGAGGCGCAGGGTCTCGACCTCCGCGACTCCGGTATGATAGTCGGCCCGAAGGCGCAACGCGATCGTGGGCCCCACGATCGCGAGGATGCAGGCGGCAAGTGCGAGGGCCCCGATGCCGGCCACGTAGCGTGCGCGCCGCCGGACGACAGAACGACAGCGGGCATCGAAGGACGCTGCCGAAACCGCAGGGCCGCCTTGAAGCCTATCGGCGTGAGGCAGAAGCGCCGCCGTATGGCCGACAGCCTGCCAGGCGTCCCGGTTGAGTGGCGCAGCATCGAGCCAGGCCTCGAACTCGGCCCGGCGAGCGACGTCGTCGGGATCGTCGTCGAGCAGAACGAGCCACATCGCCGCTTCTTCGCGCGCACGGTCGATGTTCGACATGGCAGCCAAGCGTTTCCCCTCGGCGACGACTGCACTGATCCGCTCCGCCGCCAGACTTCGTGGACTGCGACCGCCCATACGACATAGACGTTGGGGCACCTAGCTTTTTCCGCGCTTCCCTAGTTGCCGCGCGAGGCGCGGGCGCGCCAGCGGTCGCAATGGGCGATGGCCGAGGCGATCAGGGCGTGCGTCCGCGTAACCGACATGCCCAGGCGCTCGGCCACCTCTTTCAGCTTGAGGCCCTCGACGCGATTCAGGCGGACCGCGAGCCGGGTCCGCTCGGGCAACTCGGCAAGGGCCTCGAGCACCAGCCGCAATTCTTCCTGTCCAGCAAAGGCCTGCTCGGACGACGGCGCTTCGTCGGCGATGGAAAGCGCCACCTCCTCCGATACGCTGCGTCCGAATTCCCTCGCGATCCTTCGGCGCGTATCGATCGCCAGATTGTGCACCAGGCGATAGAGGTAGCTGCGCGGCTCCCGGACCAGGCTGGCGTCATCCATGCGACTGAGCCGGAACCACGCCTCCTGGACCACGTCCTCCGCGTGCGCCCGCGATCCGACGATACCGGCGGCGTATTCGACCAGCGGCCGGCGATGCGCAATGAAGAAGGACATGGTGTTCGAGGGCACGACACCTTCGTCTGTATCGCGAATACGAATCGTTCGCAATTTGCTTTGCGAGTGCCGGCAGGCGCGCATTCTGCCGTGATGGATCCATTCTCGGCAGACCACGGGCCTCCAGGCCCGCCGATGAATGCTCGAGCAGGCCTGGACGCCAGTGGTCCAATGACGATATCCGGGTGGACGCTGCGCTAGTTGCCCGGCCTGGTGCCGGTAGCGCGTACCACCTCGCCCCAGGTTTCCATCTCCCTGGCGATGAAGGCGGAGAATTCCGCCGGTGTCCCGGGCGCCGGGATGCCGGCACGCTGCTCGATCTGGCGAATCACCGCCGGGTCTCGCAACAGCGCCTGCACATCGCCGCCGATCCTGTCGACGATCTCGCTCGGCGTGCGCACCGGCGCGGCGAGGCCCGACCAGCCGGCGGCGTCGAAACCCGGAATGGTCTCGGCGATGGTCGGAATGGCGTCGAGCGGCGCCGGCGCGCGGCGGCCGGTCGTGACGGCGAGCGCCCTGATCCGGCCGTCGCGGATCGCGTTCAGCGACGAGGCGGTGCTGTCCATCATCAGCTTGACGTGGCCGCCGAGCAGGTCGGCCATCGCCGGACCCGAACCCTTGTAGGGGATATGCTCGATGTCGAGCTTCGCGCGCAGCTTGAACAGCTCCATGCTGAGATGCTGCGACGTGCCGGGACCGGCCGACGCATAGGACAGCTTGCCGGGCTCCTTGCGCGCGAGCGCGATCAGTTCGTCCAGCGTCTTCGCCGGGAACTCGGGATGCGCCACGATCACCAGCGGCACCAGGAAGATGTTGGAGATCGGCTTGAAGTCGACCAGCGGCTTGTACGGAAGATCGGGATAGAGGCTGGGATTGACGCCAAAGGTGCCGCTCGACACCACCATCACCGTATAGCCATCGGGTGCGGCGGCCTTGCCGGTCTCGGTGGCGGGAATGCCGCTGCCGCCGGCCTTGTTCTCGACGACGACCTGCTGCTTCCAGACGTCGGTCAGCCGCTCCGCCATCAGGCGGGCGAAGATGTCGGCCGCCTGGCCCGGTGGAAAGGGTACGATGAAGCGTACCGGTTTCGACGGCCACGGGGCCTGCGCATGAGCGCGCGTCGCGATGAAGGGAGCAGCCAGTGCCAGCGCCAGGGCGCGGCGGCGCGTTGCAGTCGTCATGCCGTTCTCCGATAGGCTCCGGATGACACGCTAGCCTGCTTGAGTCGCTGCATGCAAACGCGTCGAATTTCCAACGCCGAACCCAGGCTGGACCTGCCCGGTTGGACCGGGGCCGCCTTGCCAGATCATGATCATTGGACCGCGCATCCTGCGCGGTCATGATCGGGCGATGAGCGCGCAGGATGCGCGCGGTCCAATGAGGATGACCCGGCGAAAGCGCTCGTCGGGGGACGAAAACAGGTCCTGTCGGTCCGAGGCGTAGCCTCGCTGGCACGTGACGGAGAGAATGAAGACATGACGACGCCAGTCGAAATTTCCCCGCCGCAGTCTTCCGCCGACATCGACGCGATCAAGGCGCTGATGCGCGAATACGCCGGATCGCTCGGCTTCTCGCTCGCCTATCAGGACTTCGAACGGGAGCTCGCCGACTTCCCCGGCAAGTACGCGTCACCGGACGGCGCATTGCTGCTTGCAACCGTCGGCGGCGAGGCCGCCGGCACCGTGGCGCTGCGCAAGCTCGACGCCGATGTCTGCGAGATGAAGCGGCTCTACGTGAAGCCCGCGTTCCGCGGCCGGCGAACCGCCGACGGCCGGTCGATCGGCCGCGCGCTCGCCGAGGACATCGTCGCCGTCGGGCGGGAACGTGGCTATCGCCGTCTCAGGCTCGACACAATCGGCGGCAAAATGGTCCAGGCGCTCTCGCTTTATCGTTCGATGGGGTTCGTGGAAATCCCGCCCTACTACGCGAGCCCGATCCCCGACACCGCCTACATGGAGCTGGTCCTGTGACCGATCGCTACTACGAGGACTTCAAGACCGGCGAGCGCTTCGTCAGCGGCGGCATGACGATGACCGAGGCGGGCATCATCGAGTTCGCCCGGCAATGGGATCCGCAGCCTTTCCATGTCGATGCGGAGTTCGCCAGGAAGTGGCAGTATGGCGGGCTGATCGCCTCCGGCCTCCACACGATGTGTGTCACCCTGAAGCTCTGGCTCGAACTCGGCGTGCTCAAAGCCTGCAGCCTGGGCTCCCCCGGCCTCGGCGAAACCCAGTTTCCGCGCCCCGTGCGTCCGGGCGACACGCTGCGCGTCGTCACCGACATCGTCGAACTGCGCGCCTCGACCTCCAAGCCCGACCGCGGCATCTGCCGCCTGCGCCAGGTGACGATCAACCAGCGTGGCGAGCACGTCATGGAACAGGAGACGACGGTGTTCCTGAAGCGCCGGCCGGTCGCAGTGGCCGCTGTCCGCTAACCTGGCCTGCTCGAGTCGGCAAACGGCATGCAAACGCGTCGGATTTCCAACGCCGAACACAGGCTGGATCCGCCCGGTCGGGCCGAGGGCGCAGCCTCGCCCGATCATGCTCATTGGACCGCGCGCATCCTGCGCGCTCATGATCGGGCGCATTGATAGGCGCGTATGAGCGCGCAGTCCAATGATCATGACCCGGCGCACGCTCATCGTGTCCGCGCCGACCGAGCCGGACATTCCCACACTGGGCTATGTCAGGAGTTCTGAAAAGCGGCTCTGGAGAACCGCACTCCCGGCGGACCAAAGTTGGCGCGTATGGGAGGGGGTCCTTCGGCAGCGGCCGCCAGTCGGGATGCATGACGGCCCAGACGATCGTCTCGGGCACCGCCTCCCGCTCTGCCGAAACAGCGCCGTTCCAGAAGTGCAGGACGCGAAAATTCTGCGCCTCCAGGAATCGCGTGCCGGAATCCTTCCCCGACGAAGATCCTGCCACTGGCGGTGGTCCCTGCCCTCCCCCTTCGGGGGAGGGAATTTCAGCGCCAGGCGAAGACCGGCTGCTCGTAGTGATCGACGCGGGTGTCGCGGCCGGCGAGGGCGACCTCCTTGAACTGGTAGAGCACCGCGGCGGTCGGCGCGTTGACCGTGGCGACGGGGAGCGGCAGGCGGATGATCGGGCGATCGGACTCGGGGATGGGGACGATCTCGGGCGAATCAGGGCGAAAAAGCTCCGAGCAGCGGATGCGATAGGCGGCGGCGACCTCGCCCGGATTGGGCTTGATCTCGATCGCGCCGCCCAGCCACACCACCACCGGCGCGATGAGGTAACCCGAGCGCGTCGGATAGTCGTCGAGCGTGCCCAGCACGTCGTCGATGGAGGCCAGCACGCCGAGCTCCTCGTGCAGCTCGCGCAAGGCGGTGTGCCGGATGGTCTCGCCGGGATCGACGCGGCCGCCGGGCAAAGCCCATTGCCCACCATGGGCGCGCAGCCGCGGGGTGCGCTTGGTCAGCAGGAACGCCGCCTCGCCCGGCACGTCGGCCTCGGTCACCACGATCGCGACGGCGGCATGGCGCAGGCTGCCGGGATCGCTGCGCCGATGCACGTCGAAACCGTCGAGATGCCTGGCGATCCGGGAACGCAGGGAGTCGTCGAAACGGAGCTCGGTCAAGCGGCCGGCCTTCTGAACGTCCACACCACCGCCGGCGGCACGTTGCGCCAGATGCGCCGGCCACGGGCGGCAACCAGGCGGAGGCTCGCGCGCAGCCTCCGCGGCACCGGCGGCGAGGGACCGTAGGTGAACTGCACCAGCGCCGCCCCGCGCGGCAGCGTTTCGAACACGCCGTTCACGATGCCGTTCACGACCTCGGTCGGCAGCGACAGCAACGGCAGGCCCGACACCACGGCGGCGACCTGGTCAATCCCATGCGGCGCCAGCAGTCGCGACAGGCGCATCGCATCGCCCTCGATGATCTTCGGTCCGGAAAAATGCCGCCGCAGGAAGGCGGCCAGCTCCGGATCGCGCTCGACCAGGGCCAGCCGATCGCCGGGAATGCCGGCGGCCAGCAGCGCCTTGGTCACCTCGCCGGTGCCGGCGCCGAGCTCGATCACGTGCCCCTCGCGGTCCTGGATGACGGACAGCGCCGTCTGCGCCAGGGCCTCGGCGAGCAGCCGTCCGCTCGGCACGACCGCCCCCATGGAAAGGGGCCGGCGCAGCCAGCGCTTCAGGAACAGGGTCGTGCCGGCGGGTTCGGCGATGGGCATATGATCCTATTGTGCGGGCTGCATCGCCGCTGGCGCAACCACGGGTGAGGTGGCCGTTTCGAAAACCGCCTGGGCGTGGCGCATCTGTTCGAGGGCGTTGATCACCGACACGAGAACCGCAGCGGCATACGGCAGCGACTGTACCACCATGAAAAGCGACCACAGCCGGGCCTCGGGGTCGATCGCCCCCACGTTCGACCACAGCACCAGGGCCGCGAGCCAGAGCAGGATGGTGAGCACCGCCTCGCCGCGCGCCATGCCGAGCGCCATGCCCAAGGTCGCACGCTCGTCCATCTTGGGCGTTCGCATGAACGGCAGGCGGCTCGTCGCCAGGCCGTAGAGGACCGCGCGGCCCACGGTGTAGGTAAGCGCGAGGCCTGCCAGCGAGGCGCCGAGGCTCTGGCGGAAGGTGCACTTCACCCGGTCGGCGTAAAGGCCGAACGAATAGACCAGCTTGAAGACGAAGATGCCGATGGTCGGGACGATGAACTCCGACGGCGGCAGGCCGACCGGCTTGAGACCGACCAGCGGCGGCACCAGCACCGCCAGCACCCAGGCGAGCCCCGCCCAGGTGAAGATCAGGTTCAGCGCATCGGCGAACCACGGCAGCCAGCCGGCGACGAAATGATACTTCTGCCAGAAGGTGAGCTGCGTGGTGTTGGAGAACACCTTGCCGGCATGCGCCTTCATGATCTGCATGGCGCCGTAGGCCCAGCGAAAGCGCTGCTTCTTGTAGCCGGCGAAGTGGTCGGGCGTCAGGCCGTGGCCGAAGCGCTCGCGGCTGTACATGGCGCCGTAGCCCTTCTCCATCAGGCGCAGGCCGAGCTCGGTGTCCTCGGTGATGCACCAGGTCGCCCAGCCGTTCATCTCCTCCATGCAGCGGCGGCGCACCAGGGTCATGGTGCCGTGCTGGATGATGGCGTCGTACTCGTTGCGCAGGCACATGCCGATGTCGAAGAAACCGGCATATTCCCAGTTGAGCATCTCCTTGAAACGGTCGCCGGTCCAGTCGCGATGGTCCTGCGGGCACTGCACGTAGGCAATCCTGGCGTCGTCAAAGTACGGGATGACACCCTTCAGCCAGTCGGGCCGCACCATGTAGTCGCTGTCAATGACACCGATCACCTCGGCATCGGGCGCCGTCTGGCTCAGCACGTAGTTCAGCGCACCCGCCTTGAAGCCCTTCATGACGTCGAAGTGGAAGAACTTGAAGCGCTCGCCGAGCTGGGCGCAGCAGTCCTGCACCGGGCGCCAGACCGCGGGATCCTTGGTGTTGTTGTCGATGACGATGACTTCGAGGTTCGGATAGTCCACGGCAGCGAGCGACTCGATGGTCTGGATCACCATCGCCGGCGGCTCGTTGCAGATCGCGACGTGGATCGACACCTTGGGCCAGTGCCGCCCGGCGGCCTGTCGCGCGATCATCTCGGCAGCCGGCAGGGCTTCGCGCACCCATCGGCGGCGCCAGATCGTCTCGACCAGCTCGAGCGCCTGGACCAGCGCCATGGCGAGGCTCAGCACGAGGAAGAAGGCCAGCATGCCCCAGCCGACCACCTCGCCCGTCACCATGTAGGTCCCGGCCGCCACCGAGGCGCCATAGGCGAGAGCACTGGTCGAGAGGGCGACGAGCCCGCAGAACGCCAGCTGGCCCACCGTGCGGAGGCTCGACCAGTACCAGAGGAAGACCATCATCAGCGGCAGCGCGCCGGCCAGCGACCAGGCGGCATAGACCCACCATTGCGGGAAGGTCTCGATCGGCCCGGTCCACGCGAATTTCTGGTGACGGTCGGCATCCCACAGTCCCCAGTAGCCGCCGGCCTTGCCTTCGAGGTCGTAGGACTTCCACGGCTGGTCGATCGCCTCGACCACGAAGTACTGGATATTCTGCGCCTTCAGCCAGGCGACCATGTCGCGGACGTTCCTGGCCTGCTCGGCCGGCGTCGCCCGCTTGATGTATCCGGTCGCCGGGCTGCGCCGTTCCGCGCCGTTCGACGGCCAGCCGACCTCGGTGACGACGATGTTCTTGTTCGGGTAGGCCTTGCGGAGCTGGCCGATCTTGTCCTTGACGTATTCGAGCGGCGCCTCGCTCGACTGCTCGTCCCAGTAGGGCAGGATGTGCACGGCGAGATAGTCGACTTCCTTGGCAAGCTCCGGATAGTTCAGCCAGACGTGCCACGGCTCGGCGGTGCTGACCGGCACCTTGACGTTGCGCTTGACGTTCCTGATCTCGCGGATGAGCTGGGCTGGGCTCGTGGCATTGGGATCGCGCAGGTCCTTCTGGCCGTCCCAGCGCAGGATGTTCTCGTTGCCGACCAGCACGCGCTCGATGTTGGGGTTCTGGTTGGCCATGCGGATCAGCGCGCGGGTCTCCTCCGCATTGACCTCGCTCGCCTCCCGGCCGAACTGCAGCTTGGCTTCGTTGGCGCTGTAGATCCACGCCCCGGGCACTAGCTTCAGCCCGAGCCGCGCGGCGATTTCCGGCATGTATTCGCCGCCATCGGTGGTGCGGTAGGTGCGGATGGTGCCGACCTTGCCGGCGAGCATGGCGAAGTCGCGTTCGACCTGCTCGCGGCGCGGCTTGACCGCCGGTACCGGTTCCTCGCTGATGGCGGTGCGCAGGAAGCTCAGGATGCCGCTCGCCTTCGCCGCGATCGGGTCCTGGTCCCTGGCCCAGGGCGCATAGGTCACGCCCTGCAACGGCCCTTCGACATCGGCGGCGGAGACGTGACGGTCCAGCAATCGCCAACCGGCGATGGTCGCTATCGCTGCAAGGAACAGTACCAGCCCCAAACGGACCATAGACAAGCGATCGCTCCGGCATGCCGCCGACGATCAACGCTCGCGCTCCCGGGTCGCGGTCGCCTGTCACCTGCGGACGAAATCTTCGTCTCAAGGACCATGCCGGATCGACTCGGGCGGCGAGCCGAAAACCACGCGGCGGCCGAGGCGATCTATAGCCGTGGCCCGTGACTCGGTAAAGAGTCGGCGCGCAATCGTGGCCAAAATGTCAAAATCGCGCTGCATGACAGCCGCCGACGAACGCTCGCCCGCTCCTTTCGCAGTGCCGCCCGAAGTCGGCGCAACCTATCGCGCCGCCGACCGTTACGCTTGGTTGCCGTCGCGCGGCGATGCGCTGCTGCGCTACGCTCTGTGGAATGCCGACGGCATTCCGGCGCGCGGCACGGTGGTCGTGCTGACCGGCCGGGGCGAGTTCATCGAGAAGTATGCGACGGAGGTGATCGGCGAACTGCTGCAGCGCGGCTTTGCCGTCGCCGCGCTGGACTGGCGGGGCCAGGGGCTGAGCGACCGGCCCCTGCCGGAGCACGACGCCGGCCACATCGACAGCTTCGGCACCTACATCGCGGACCTGAAGCTGTTCCTCGACACGATCGTGGCGCCCGACGCCGCGCGCCCCGTCGTGGCGCTCTGCCATTCGATGGGTGGCCATATCGTGCTGCGCTACCTGGCGGAACATGGCCCCGGTCCGCTGACGGCCGCGACGATCGTCTCGCCCATGACCGGCCTGCATCGCGAGCGCTTCCTGCGCTCGATGCTGATGCTGATGCCCGAGGTCGCGTCGATGGACCATCGCTACCTGTTCGGCACCGGCCCCTTCCTGTTCCTGGCCCGCGATTTCGCGGCCAACTTCGTCACCCACGACGAGCGCCGCTACCGCTTCACCGAGGCCTGGTTCAGCGCCGATCACCGGCTGTCGCTCGGCGGGCCGACCGTGGGCTGGGCGCGCCAGGCCGCGCGCTCGATGACGGCGGCCCTCGCGCCGGGCTATCTCGAACGCATCGACGTGCCGGTCCTCCTGCTCACCGCCGGCCAGGACCAGATCGTCGATCCGGCAAGCCACGGCCCTGTCGCCGCACGGCTGCGCAAGGCCGAGCACGTCACCATCGCCGAGGCCAGGCACGAGATCATGATGGAGACCGACGACATCCGCGCCCGCTTCTGGAAGGCGTTCGACGGGTTTGCGAGGAAGATGCTTCCTTGACGAACGCTGTCGTCCCGAGCGAAGCGAAGGACCTGACACCAGTTCGGGAGGCGCTCCTCGGAGCGGGCGCGAGGTCCTTCGCTTCGCTCAGAGCTTGTGAATGATTGCCATATCCTACCATCCCACTCTGATGGAGCGTAGATCTCGTTCATTGGACCGCGCGCATCCTGCGCGCTCATGATCGAGCGCCTTCAGGGGCGCCTATGAGCGCGCAGGATGCGCGCGGTCCAGAAGAGCATGACGCGTCACGTCCGCGGCGAGCCCGATCTCATCAAAAAATTCACAAGCTCTGAGCGAAGCGAAGGACCTCGCGCCAGCGGCGCGGCCCGTGTCCGATCGTTCGACGAGATCCTTCGCTGCGCTCAGGATGACGGAGTACACCTCGTCGGTCCGAGGCGGAGCCTCGCTAGCCTCCTCGAGTCGCCGAACACAGGCTGGACTGCCCGGTCGGGCGAGGCATGGCCTTCAGA
>Ga0182738_1002450_pt1 | contig 21985 bp, 21 predicted proteins | sample eDN5th30CBELigMG_FD_128876 | JGI IMG/M metagenome (GOLD analysis project Ga0182738, IMG submission 128876) | Enriched Miracle-Growth compost microbial communities from Emeryville, California, USA - eDNA 5th pass 30_C BE-Lig MG (version 2)... ...
ATTGCGTTGTCATTCTTCGCTTCCTCTTGGCCAGCAGGAGAGTTTTCGCTTCTTGGTTGTGGATTATTTGTGCTGTCCTGAGTATTTTCAGAACTGGCTATATTTTGTTCCAAATTGCTCATAGTTTTGTCAAGTTCTTATTATTATTATTACAATGCCAAATTTATATTTATATGTTGGAAAGGAAAATAAATATTCAACAACAGATTTCTCCCAAAAATCGTCAACCTCCTAACATCAACAGATTGACTCATTTTTTCGGGATTCAAGAAAAATAAATAAAGTAATTTCTTTTTTTTGAAACTCAAGTGTCTCTAAAATTTTATATCAGATAAAATGAAATGTGTGCCCGAAACTCAATAGATAGATAGAGAGATTGATAAAAAACCTGCACTTTATATTTATACTCTTTTTATTCAGACAGAGAATATTTAAGAAAAAGAGATCCCAAGTCTCCCAAAAAAATTCCAAAAGTTTTCATTCATAGTTAGTATTGTTGTACGTAACCATTATAGGCATTTTGCTGATAATAAGTTCCTCCTGTGTATGATGGTTGTACTCCATAAGGATAAGCATTCGGGTCAACTCCATTCTGGTAACCAGGATAACTGACATTTGGGTAAGGAGATACAATCTGCTCTTGGTTGGGATAATATGAGTGAGGATAGTTTTGAGGAGAAACAGATGAGGATAGTTGAAAGCCTGCATGTGAGCCCATTATCATGGTTTGAGGCGCCGCACGATGAACACGCCTCCTCCTCATTGCCCTGATGCGCATTATGAGTCCAATGACGGCAATCAGAATGAAAAAGCCAACTATAAGGCCATATATGATTGGAAAGTAATTAAACGAGTCACTTTCCGAATCATTGTACCCGCTATACCCTTGCAGAATACGCAGCTTGGAATTATGCTGGAGTCCTCCGTTTGTACCAAATAAGAAGTGGCTCATTTCTTGGAAAAAGTTTAATTTATTGGTTATTTATTACAATCAAGGTTGATTCTTTGAAATTAACTTCAAACCTAGGCCAACTCTGATAAAATATTTCATAAAAATCAAGCAAGCATTGCATTGAACTCAAACGAGAAAACTGAAGGATATTTAGGTTTTTCACCAATCACTTTGATCATCCCAGTCTGCTATTCAACTTGAAGCACCACCAGGAAAGCCACTATAAACTTTTTAATCCTTTTGCTAATTATTAGAAAAAAAGGACCTATTTAATTGGTATGGTCTTTCCAGAAAGATTTTTTTTTTCAGCCCAGGAAGAAAAAGAATGAAATGAAGAAAGACAAGAAAACAGTCTTTTCCTGTTCTGTCTTGAATTAGTCCACGAAACTACTTCTAGCGTTTTCTAATCAGTCTTTTTTAAAAACTTAGATAATGTTAGAAAGCAAATTAAAAATATCTCCAAACAAAACATCAAGTCAGTAATCTTCTGGATTTTCGGATTTTTCTAAATTTTTCACCAAAAACTTTGAGAAATAAAGGGGAAAAAAGTCAGTTTGCGATTCAATGTTTGGTGAAATCAATTCACGTTTGAAATTAATTTTTTCCACTCTCTCAAAAGCTTTTCTTTGCTTGAGCAAATAAAATAAGCTAAAATTGCTTTCAGAGAGCAAAGTTCCAATCTCATTGATTTTTAAAAAAATCTTTTGAATGATGATTTTTCTGAGTTTGATTTTCTCATTGGGTTAAAAAAGGACTAAATCTTCGTATGAGGAAGTAGTGATTCAAAATATTAAAAAAATCGTATCAGGAGTTTCCAGTAACTTGCTATAAAATATTTTTTAAAACTATAATCTGATTGGAATTGTTTCATTTTGGATCTCTTGAACCAATTTTCCCATTGATATACATCTCAATTTTTTCAAGAAAACGAGGAAAAAAACATGAATTGGAGGAGTTGATTCGTTGAATATCCAAATCGAAACCCATATTCATTTCGAAAACATCAGAAAACTTTTTTATCTTGGAAATTCGCATATTTTCGTTTCTTTTCTAATTTAAAGTAAATCTCTCAATTTTGAAAACCAATACTGATCGATCATACAATAATTGTTCCTGAAGATTCTTTGAAATTCTCCAGAAACGGTGTCCCTATAATAAAAACCAGCGGAACTACAAGTTGTTGCTATTTTTGGCTTTTTTTAAATTCCGCCTTCAATTTCGCGGCAAATATTATTTTCTCTCTAAAAACTTTTTTCCCCAAAAAGAAAAGTTGTTGATCTAAAAACTGAAAAAGTATCACAGAATTCTACTGTATTATTCTGACAATTTTTTAAAAAGAATCTTCAAAAGAGAGAGAAATATTTCTTCTATTCTTGTCTCACTGTTGAGATGAAATAAATTAATACAATCGTTTGGGTATGTAATCAAATTTTTCGTTTACATGTACGCTTCGAAATAGTTTATGAAAAGTAAAAAGTTAAAATTACATAATAAATTTTTCAACATAAGAGAGATTTATAGAGAGACTCAAACATCGATTATGTTTTGATGGAGAGGGAACTTATGATAAATCAAGAATTTCGTCTTGAGTTGGCAATCTTCCGAAACTCTTGAGGTTTGCTGAGTTTTTGGCACCAGGTTGCAAAAAATGTCCTTCTGGTATATATCCAACGACTGTTCCTGTCGGGATAAATCCTTCTTTTTGGTAATATTGGTAGAAATTAGATGTAGCTATATTTTGGTTTGGTGTGACAAAGTGAATAGGAGATTGGCTTCTCATTGTCTTTCGGCGCTGACGCTTTATCATATATATAAACAAGAAAACAGCACTGACCAAGATTAGCATTGAACCCAGTAAGACTTCAAACATCGTCTCATTTGAAAACGTTATCGTGTAAGCTGATGCTCTCTCCATAAACCCAGGCCTGGAGGAAGGAACCTCAGCGCCAGGAGGGGGTAAATGATGATTTGGGCCACCATGATCCGAGTGATCACCATCATCTGAAAAATCGCGGTGAGGGTAATTAGGGTTGCCCTGCTGGTCGAGCTCAGGCTTTTGCTGATCACACTCTTCCCCATTCTCCTCAGGCTCATCACGTTCACACTCTTCCTCCTCATCAAACTCCTCACGTTCACTACGTCCATCTGAATTACTGTCTCTCCAGCGGCCGTCTTCCGACTGATCATCTCTTCCATGACCGTCTGACTCATTATCTCGACCACCACCATTCTCGTCTGATTCATTATTTTGACCACTATTATTATCTGGTTTATCGCCTTCATTAGACGTTTCATCCTGATTTTCATCCTCAGAAGGAGCAGGATTTTCGGGTGAAGTTTCAAAATTTTCTTGATTATTCTGATTATTTTTTCCAGAGCCTGAGTCTGATTTATTAGAGTCTCTGGTTTGCCCTTTAGAATTGTCATTTTGTTGATCAGTGTTGGGGTCTTGATTTTGATTGTTTTCTTCTTGGTTTCCCCTTCTGCCTCTGCCGAATCGAGGGTTTTCTCCATCATTGTGCTCCCTTTGAGTATCATCTGAAGTGTAGTTTGCAGAATCGTTGTTTTCACTCATTAAAAACAGCTATGAATCAGATTTCACTTCTTTATTTAACTTTTTAATTATAAAATTTTTACTGTTTTTGAATAATTAAAGGTTTAATACAACTGCTTTAGTTTTTAAATTAAAAAAAAGCTCTCGCTTCTGGAAGGAAAGTTCTCTGCGCCAATACCGACATTTGTTTGGAAGATATGACTTTGCAACCAGCCCTTGGACGCTTAGAATCATAAGATAAGTCGCCCAGTTTAATAGATTTTTAGCTGGATGACGAGCCTCAGTTTGATAATTTTTTCCCTCCGTTTTTTAAGATGAGAAGGAAATACATTTTTCTCAAGGATAGGAGCATGAAAAACTAATTGTGAGCAGCAAAAACTCGGACTAAAATGCCGATAAAAAAGTGCATTCTTGCTTCAGTGGCCATAGTTTATCTTTGATCAAGAGCTGCTACTATTTACTTTACTTAATAAAGGGTGAAAAAGGAAATTAATTAAATGGATCATCATCAATAAGATGATGTTTTTGTTGGTATCGTTAGCTTTAAAATGAGAGAGAAGTTACCCCCGGAAAATTTATGATCAGTTAAACGATTTTTTGAAAGGAAACCTTGCGAATCAATCAAGTCTATTTCAAGACTAAAACCAAGTTTCTCATTCAAATAGGGGGACAAAGGGTTTATTGACTGGGTTTTTTTGCGGTGAGCGCCAAAGATACCCTTTGTTTTTAAACCCACAGAAACAAAACTGAATTCCCACTCTTTTTTGGTTTGATCAACAAAATAAGCGGTTAAAATCAAATGAGGGGATTAATTTAATTAAAATTAAGTTTTCTCATAAATTCAAACTTTGGCTTTCCTTTTTTGTGGATAAGTCTTTAAAAGGTTTGTTCAGCCCTTTCAGCATTTTAGAGTGTTTGGTGAAAATTATCTTTGTCATTTTATCCCATTTTTTTCAAATTCATGGGTGTTTCCCCCCTTCAATACTGTTTGCCTCCTTTTTAAAAACTATATAATAAGTTGAAATTAAAATAGCGATCAGCTAGAGAGGAGAAACTCTATGATAAACTAACGAGACCTTGTTTGGTTACTGTTTTAAGAGAGGCTTATTCATCAGGAATTGATTACCTTTCTCTCAAGAAAAGTTACAAATACGACCTAGTTTTTCAGTTAGTGAGTTATGTCGGCAGTGTTTTAATTTTTCAGTAAAGAAGATAAACTGTTTTACCTAATTGTCTGTCAGAATAAATTTTTCCCAAGATATTTCGGTTGAAACAAATAGTTTATTTTTAGAGCATCATCATGAAAATGCTTTATCGTTTAAATGCCTGCTGGATCAACTCGGTTTTTCTGAAGAATGAGAATTTTGGTTTGGTTCAACCATTGAGTCAAGAATTTTTACTTTTTTAGAAATACAGAGATATTGAAGACATGGGTTTACAAAATTTATCAATCTAATTGTTTATTCCTTCAGGAAGTATTTTGAGAAGTTGTTCAGGTGGTTCATAGAGACCAGTGGCGAGATTATCTTTGTAATGGAGACGACTTCTTTGGGAAGAATTTTGACTGTTTGAATCATCGTCCGAAGAACTGGATTCTCTTCGTGTGATCTGATAGCCTCGAAGCTCTTCTACCTTTTGCATCAAGAGTTTCACCTGTTTTTTGTATTTTTGCTTTGTTTCTTTCTGGAACCTTTCGAGGAATTTCAGATCCTCAAGAAGCTTTCGATTTTCATTTTGGAGTTTGTTTATCTGATCAAATGCATACTTTTTCTTGTGCATGAATAATTTACTTCTACAAGGTCAGTTAGGTATCAAGAAAATAGAATCGAGTTACTCTTCAACCTCCAATAGTAGGGCCCTTTGAGAATGGATATAGCTTCGAATTTTTATTTCAAAGAACAAGACGAGACTTTTAAAAAGCTTTTCTATTCTTGTTGCATGGAGCGGCACCACGTCAAAACATGATTCAAAAAGAGCCTCACTAGTCTTGCTCGCCTCTTTTAAAAAGTTCATGGACTCGACACGATCAGAAAAAAGAGCTGATTTTTCTAAATTTGAGGGTGCAAACCTCAGCTTTTTGAGCAAACCTTCCATATAATTTGCCTCAATAGCAACAGCCTTTTCATCTTCTTCAGCCAAGTACTTGAGGGTCGTTTTGGCTCCTTCGATTTGAGCAGCGCAATCTTGACAAATTAATGCTAAATTATTCTTTAGAAATGCTGTAGAATGAATTTTTATTACCCAGATCTCTTGTTGGGATTCTTTGAAGTTTTATGAGTTTTCCTGATTGGTTTTTTTCAGTCTGATTTTCAATTTCTTCAGGCCTTCCTGATTGAAATAATCTTTTCATTTTATTCCTCTCCTCTTTGATAGTAGAGCTTGAAGCAGGAGAAGCAGCAGTTTGAAAAGAATCTTGCTTTTTATGGAACCCAATCTCAACAGTCTCGTTTATTTTCACTTCCGCCTCAAAAGATGCTGAACCTGAGGTAAATTTCAAAATAACTCTGTCGCTTAAAACTGGTGATCGAAGGACCTTTACAAAAAAATTTGATGAAGCTGCTGGCATCTCAGTCGTCTTCCTTATCCTTGAACATGATAATGAGCCGTGGGTATGATTGGTCAAGTCAGAAGTATCTGATGACGGGATAATATCTTGACTTCTCCCACGAGTCTGATTTTGTTGGACTAGTGACTTGAGTTGCCTTCTTTTGAGTCGGCCTATTATTCAAAAATTAGAAAATAATTATTCTCCACAATACTCTGTTTTGAATAGTGAGCATGATCTTCATCTTCTTCGACGTCGGGCGCGTAAGGGTTTGATTCCATTCTTCTTATAGCCTTGTCATCATCCCCTTCGCGACAATTTGGGCAGCTTTGGATAATTCTATTTTCAAGTTTCTTTATTTGTTGCTCCTTGAAATCAAGAGCAGCTTTCTGTTGGAGTTTTTCGAACCCAACCATAATTTCTTTACTCATATAATCGAGCTCTTGAAGCTCTTTTGTTACGTTTTCATGAAATGCAACATCTTGCTTCTTGATGATACGAAGCTTGTCAACTGTTTCTTTGATTTTTTTATCGCTCTCTTTCCTCTAAAAAATTATTTTGAAGCAAATCTCTTTTCACAATTACGATATTTTCAAACATTTTATTTATGTTTTGCTTTTTGAGCCATTTTAGCTGAGTAGCTAGTTTTTCTTCTTGTTTATCTTTTTTCAATTCTTTGAGAACTTCTCTACTCAGTTGCAAAAGATTGGAATCTTGGATTTTTAGCAATGAGTCGACATCAACTGGTCGCTTTTTCACAGGGTGGTAATTATGAGCTCTTCTTCTAATGTCGTTCACATTTGCTCCAAAAAAGGAGATTTCACTCATCCTTTCATATAACTCTTCTTCCTGTTCAATTTCTGATTTTTGCTGCAACTGGCCCCTGATGATTTCTTCAAATTGCCGAGAATATTTGATTGAGCTTCTTGCACTTCGAGGTGGAGTTCTTGAAGATGATGAAGGAGGAGTAACTTTAGCATTTATTGAACTTTTGACTTTTGGAAGCAGTCGACTCGTCACTGGAGTTGAAATTTGGTCTCTAAAACCAAAGACTGGGTCGTTTGAGAGCTTATGAGGGTCAGGAGTCGAAGAGGAAAAACTCATTTCAGAAGATTCCTCATGAATGATTTTATTCAGACCAGCTCTCCATGCCTCATGCTCTGCTGCCGAGTTCTGCTGATATGATCTATCAAAAAATGTCCAATTCGAAGTCTGCGAATCTGGAAGACCTTGTTTCCTCATTTTCAAAAAATAACTCCTTTTATTTTCTTAATATTTTTGCTAGAAAGAGAAAATTTTGGTATAATTTCTTCAGAAAGAAGTCGATAGTGGTCGTATAGTGATAAAAGTACATAAAATAAGATAAAAGTAATGAATTTAAATATGAAACAAACAATTCATGTAATAATCAGGAGGACTCCTCGCTCTTCTTTTCTTTTTTGGACTTTTTTTCTTTTCTGTCCTTCTTTTTCTTCTTCTTTTTGTCTTTCTTTTCCTTCTTCTCCTTCTTGGTTTTCTTGATTTTTTTACTCAGAATCTTTGGAGGTCCGATCCCAGGCTCTGAATCTGAGCAAAAATCTTCAAATATCAGCGATTCATTCTCTGATCCTGATTTTGCTTTTTCTTCCTTTTCCTTTGCAACGTGTTCAAAAAAGTATTTGTCATTTATCCAGCTGTCGTTGTTTGTGTCTTGTAAGCTTTTGACTTGATTTTGGAGTTTTCTTTTCGCATTCAAAAGTCTCTCTTCGTCAAATTGACTAGAAAAGTTGAATGATGCGCCTGTGGGGTGGTTTTACTTTTCAGTAGGTCTCTTTTCTTTTTTTCTGTCGCGTTCCTTCTCTCTAGAATCATAAAATTAGACTAAAAGAATTCGAATTTGGAAAAGAAATGTGGGAGCCATATCATCACACAGCGCTATGTAAGAGCACAATGCGACACAAGGAATCCGGTATGTTTTCGCAGTTCCGAAAATGCAAAAAAATGATCAAAGCATTTTTTCATTCAACAAGAATGCTTACAAAAAAGAATTTCAATAAATACTTACAATGTCCTTTCTCATCAGAGCTCTTTCTTCTTGATCTCTTGTGCTCTTCCTTTTCCTTGTCTTTCCACATTTTCTCTTGTTCCAAGATCTTGTTATAGGCTTTCACCTGGCCCAAAACCTTTTCCAGCACACTCATTTTAATAAATTTAATCTTTATAATTCACAGCCTTTATTTATTATTTAACTCATCAACGAGTGATCGATAGATAGCTTTCTTGAATGAATTTTTCTTCCCCAGAATTGAAATTCAGGGTCAGAAGAGAGTTCCTTCCTCCTCCTCCTTAAATTGAGGATACCTTGAATCTGGTGAAATGATTTTTATTTTCAATGATTAATTATTTTTCTGTCGAATTGAGTGAGATATTGGATGAAATCGCATCACAAATGCATGCTTGATGTTTTGTGAAAATGTCAAGAAAGAGGAAGAGGAAAAGGATTTTCTGGTCAAAAAGAAGGGAAATGAAGGAGTCCCCAGAACCCATGAAAAAATTCATTGAAAAAAATATCTTTTTATTTAATTTCACTCTTTCTTCACCCCAGAGCCATTTCAAATTGTTTTCTTTTTTTCTTTCATTTCAAAAAAATCTTGAGAAGAAAATTCAGAAAAAGATTTTTTTTAAAATCGAAACACCGCCAAAGATCCTCTTCTTCGAGATTTGAGCGATTCTCTTGAGTTCCCAATCCCTATCTTTCTTTTTTACTTTTCTCTCCAGATCCACTCAACTCTAAAAGTCCGGTTTCAGTATGCCAACAAAATCCCATCTATTTATTCTGGAAATAATTTCTTCCGCATAATTTTGACTATATTTCCCTGAAAAATAAAATTTATTATATCACTTTTATTTGGCCTTTGGCCTTCTTTTTGAGGTTAAAAACACATAACAACAACTAAACTTTTGAAAACTTTTTTCTCTTTCAAAAAAAATATTGGTCATCTTTGAAATGAAGAAAAATATTTTTCTTTTCGCTTTTTGGAGTTTGCAAATGGTTTAATCAAATTCTGCTTCAAGAATTTTCTAAAATCAGAGATGGGTGAAAGTTTTCTCGAGCTAAATAAATATATCTAGACCCATCCGGGTTCCCTTTTTTGTTCACACTCGCTCATCAATTGTTCAAAAACATGTTTTGAAACTGTCAGAAATAATTCCCAAATATCAGTACAAGTCTAGATAGCGCTTTGGAGAAGGAATTAACTGTATATAAATTTTAAAACTCCGCTGATCTAAGGAAGACGAAATCAAAATAGCAAATTTAATGTGATATTTCAGTGTTAAAATTTTATTTAATCAAACAATCCTGTCAATAAAAAATTAGTAATGGGCTCGCTTCCTTTTTAATTTTATTGCCAAAGTAAACTTGAAAGTGTAGATTTTGGTGTCAAAAAGATTTCCTTTTATTTCCAAGTTAAAAAGTTTATTGCTCTTTTCCTGCCCTTTGTTTTCTGACGGGTCTGATTATAAATAGCCAGGGCCTTCTCCAAATAATCATTCTTTTCTAAAACAAAACAATTCAAAGCAATGAGAAAAACATCACTTTTACTTGTTATCTTATCTGTTTTTGCCATCGGTGCCATGGCTTCTTCATTCCGCCACGACTTGGGAGAACTTCACTCTCTTTGGAGTGCCTGGAAATCAGTTCACAGCAAAAATTATCACAGCAATGAAGAACCTGCAAGACTTGCAATCTTCATTCAAAACTACAGAAAGATTGTCGAGTTCAACAGACAAAATGACCATGTGAAATTGGCCATCAACAAGTTTGCTGATATGACTGGCGAGGAGTGGAAAGCTCATCACACTGGAGGATACGTTTCTAACTCAAGAAGAGCCCAAGAAAAGGTTCTCAAGTTCTCTGAGCCTGTTGATTTTGGTCTTTTGTCTCTTCCTGAATCTGTTGATTGGAGAGCCAAGGGAGCTGTCACTCCAGTCAAGAACCAACAACAATGCGGTTCATGCTGGGCTTTCTCCACAACTGGCGCTCTTGAAAGTCTGTACTTCATCAACAACAACAAGCTTTTGACCTTCTCTGAACAACAAATTGTCGATTGTGACCCTCAGGATGAAGGCTGCAACGGAGGTTTACCTGAGCAAGCATTCGAGTACACTGCTGAAGCCGGTATTGAAACTGAACAAGATTACCCTTACACTGCCAGAGATGGCAAGTGCCACTATGACCAATCCAAGGCTTTCAAAGTCAACACTGGAAGAAAGTCCATCACTCCTCAAAACGCCAATGCCTTGAAAGCTGCTTTGACAGTCCAACCTGTCACCATTGGTATTGAAGCTGATCAACAAGCCTTTCAATTCTACAGCAGCGGTGTTATCAAGAGCGGCTGTGGCGACAACTTGGATCATGCAGTTTTGGCTGTCGGTTACGCCAAGGTTGGAAACGATGAAGCCTTCATTGTCAAGAACTCTTGGGGACCTGAATGGGGTAGCAACGGATATGTCTACATCTCCACTGACAACAAAGCCAACAATGGAAACGGTGTCTGTGGTATCCTCGGTGATCCCGTTGTTCCTACTGCTTAAGGGGTTGGTTGAACTGTTGATAACAATACAATATAGAGTTAAAACTACAATAATGTTCATAACGTAAAAATCACTCTTTGTTTGTTCATAAATGTGTAAGAAACTACTCTGCTCTTCTTCTCATGTTTGAATATCAAGCAAGGCCAATAATGTATATATAAAATTATTCCATATCCTGAATAACTTTAAACTTAAAAATCTCTCTCAGAATACATAAGTCTTCACAATCTAAAACAGAAAATATCACACAACACAATTCCAGAATCAAATTATTCTTATACTCCTTTAAGTGTCCACCAATCTTCTTCTTTCTAAGAAAATAATGAAATTTTGTTGAAAAGTTCCCCTTTACCTGTTTATGTAAAGCGATATAGATTTTGTTCTTTCGGACATAATATTTGGATTTGTCAGGGAAGATTTTTTCCCTTGTTCTTGGCATGGCTAAAGCATATTTCTCGTTGCTTCGAGGATCAAGGGCCTCGAAATAAAATCCTTCTTCTTCAAAGGTACATTTCATATTTTCAACAGGAAGATCCTTTAATGCAGGGTACTTTTCAGTATCGATTATGACCCTAAATAAATCCTTGTTGAGCTGAAAAGCAAAAGTAAATTTTTACTTCATCCATATTCCATCATTCATAAAGACATATTGCTTAAGTTCAAGGCATCTCTGTTCTGCAACAACCTCGTTTTTTTGTGTAATTAATTTGGGGCCATTGGGATCATTCAAGATGACATCCTTTTGGATGAGGTTTTTCACATCATCTGACAATTGAGTATGTGCATGATAATACTAGAATAGGCTTCAAGCAAAGAGATGAAGGAAAAAGATGGTTACTGAACTTTTCCCATGCATTTGTCTTGAATCGCTAATTGTGTTCTCATTAGTCTGGTCTTGATTTTCCATTTTTACAATTTCGCTCGCGTTTTAAAAATCCAAATTTTCGAAGTATCAAATATAATTATGATTTCAGAAGCAAAGACAGATAAATTTTAATCTACAATAAACATCGCTGAAATTCATTCGTGTTTTCAAATTTTTTTGGAGAAGAAAAAAGTATATTATTCATCGTCGGTATGGAGGCTGTTTTTTGTAAGAAGTAAATCATCCATTTCAAGTATTTTTTTCGAGAATTACGGTGGTATTTTTTAGAAAATGAGAAGTTGTTGATGATAGATCGTGAATAAGAGGAATGAAGAAAATTTGGGTTGGAATCAAATTCTCTTGATTTATGAAAAGAAAAATCAAAACTTTTGATTATTTATAGACCCATTGGATAAAATTATTAATTTCTACTTTGAGAAAGTAGAGATTGCTTGTTAGGGAAACTTTGAGAACACTCAAACCTTGATAAGATCAGATTTGATGGAAGAAGGCATGAGATATGTGTGAAAATACAATCTCTCTCCAAACAAATTTTGGAAAAGAAGAAAATCATCTTGGCGTGACTTGGGTTGATAAATGTAGAAAGTTGGGAGGATATAAACGGATTTATTGATTCGAGCGCAATTAACAACAAACAGTGAGAGTGAATTTTTTCAAAATCTTTGAAATTCAAAGAAAAAAGAAATGAAAGGTATTTTCGCTAAATTTTCATCCAAGATATATTCTTTTTATTGCTCACAAAAAAAGATAGCCTTGTCACAAAATGAAATCTTCTCTCGATGAGACTTGCTCTTTGATAAATTACGCTCAACCTTTCACGAAAGGCTGGAAGAATAGGAGAGGCGATAAGAAGGAAACAAATTGGAAAATCTGGCAGTTATTCCTAACGTTGACTTCATTTGAAATTCAAATTTGTAATTTCTTGAAAGGAATGGAAAGACACGTTTTCTGAAGTGCTAAACCATCGACTAGCTTGTCCTTAAATGATAGATCATTCACAATATTTCTTTCTCTCACTCACTCTCATTGTCAACAATTTTTAAATAAAAAATTGTTTATCCTTCAAATTCAATCTGTTGGAAAAATTTATCATCAATGAATGAATAAGACTTGATTTGTCTTGTCTTCAGCAATCAGAAAAAAATTTCTTTCAAGCTCTGAAGTTTTAGTTAAGAAAAAAAGAAAGATTTATCGAATTTGGATGAAAATTTTAAGGGGAAAAAATTATTCTTCAAAGCAAAGAATATAGAAAAAGCTCAAACAAAGCAGAATTGATTTGGAACTCCACTTACAAAATTTTTCCTAAAGAGGAAAAAATGGATTCCACAATATTATTCAATTCATAACATAAGAATTTAAGAAAGAGAGAAATTCGAAAAGTACAGGATTTTTAACTGCAAAAAGGCCAAGCAGTCTAGTTTTAAATTGGAATTTAAATTTAAAAGCCTTTATTAACAGCAGCGCAGGATTTAAAAAACATACATATACTCGTTAGATCGAAAAGGCCAAATTACAAATACAAAAATTTTCGTATTCGACAACAACTACTCTGATGGAAATCACACCCGTTTCACCTCCCAAGTCTCAACGCTTTTACCTCCAAGAAATTAACATCGGGGACGGCAACCACTTCCTCCAACGCAACCCAAACTCAGTCAAAAAGAAGCTGGAGATTGAACAAGAAAATTATGACACCTCCAACTTCCCTTCCGGCAAGAAATTCAGCCCATTTCCCAAAAAGTCCCTTGTCCAGTGCTCTCTGGCTTCAAAGTTCTCTACTGCAAAAGTGAGCCGCACAGAATTCATGTCTTTACCCTCCGAGGTTCATTTGGAAATCCTCAAGTATCTTTCTCCAGAAGATATCATTAAAAAAATTCAGCTCGTCAACCGCTACTGGTACAAGGTTTCCAACGATAAGTGTTTGTGGGAGGCCCTTGATAAGTTCCAGAAGCTTTGCGTCGACTTAAAGTACATCAAGCAGCAGTGCATTGTTGAAAGAAGATCCAAAGGCAAGTTGTTCAAAGCAATCTCTCGACTCAACAGACAGCCTTCGATCCTCCGAAGGATCCACCTCGCCCTCGCCAATGCCGGCTTCAACGATGGGCTTCCAACTTCAGTGTTGCGAGAAATCAGCTACTTGAGCAATCTTGACCACATCAACATTACAAAGATCAAAGAAGTCGAGATCAACAAAGACTTTATTCAGATCTGCTCTGATTACCACGACTACAACTTGAAAGAGTATATGAAGCTTCACCTCTTCAAGATTGAAAACAAAAAGGCCAAGACGACTCCTCCCCACGCAATGAGCCTCTCCCTCTCCGAGTACCGAACACTCCTGACTGAGTATAGAATGCCACTCAGAAACATCAAGCTCATCACTTATCAGCTCTTGAAAGGCCTCTGCTACCTCCACCATCAAGGTATCATCCACAGAAACCTCAAGAGTGATAATATTTTCATCAACACCAATGGTGATGTCAAGATTAGTGACTTTGGTTTGAGTAGGCTCGTAAACATTCCTCACGTCCCCTACACCCCTGAGGATCCTAAGGACAGAGAAAGGTCCGGGAGAGAAGCAAGAAGGCTTTGGTACAGGGCTCCTGAATTGTTGTTGAGAAAGAGTCTCTATTCCTTTGAAGTCGACATCTGGGCATTTGGCTGCCTCCTTGCAGAGCTTGTCATGAATGAGCCTCTGTTTAACGGAGACTCTGAAATCGAGCAACTCTTCAAGATTTTCCGATTCATCGGCTCGCCAAACGTAAACAACTGGGCCAATGTCAGCGACAATGCCGATTTCAAAATCAGTTTTCCAAACTGGGAGTCTGTGTACTTCCCATACGTGTGTTATCCCGAAGATACAGAGGAATTCCATCATATTTATAATGTCATGGTTCCAAACCGAGAAAGCGCCTTCAAAAGGCTCGCCACTTTAGGCAATAGCCTTGGGACTGAAGGTCTTGATTTGCTTTGGAACTGTCTCATGCTGAATCCTCAAATGAGACCCCACGCAAGCACTCTGCTCACTCACAAATTTTTCGATGAAATCAGAAGCGAAGCTGAACTCAAATATATTGGGGTCACTTGCTGCGATTCTCATTTGTGTGAAAATTCAGGCCTTTATACGATTCCAAATATGCTTGACTGCCATTCGATTTCCTACTTTAACGCCTTGAAGAAAAATGAAGCAGACTTCAAGCCTGACTCCAATTACTTGACACAGCAGCCCATCATCACTGAACACATGAGATCGATCTTGATTGATTGGCTCATTGATGTCAGTGTTCATTTCGACGTCATGAGTGAAACTCTCCACTATTGTATCAATTCTATCGATCGGTAAATTGGGATGTGGGAAGTTTATTCTTAATTTCAACGATTAGAGTTCTTTCAAAGATGAAGATCGATAAAAGCAAACTTCAGTTAGTTGGAGTCACATGCATGAAGATCGCAGAGTAAGGATATATTTTGTAAACCTCATCATTTAATCCCCATCTTTAGTGTGTGCCATGAAAGATCGAAAGAATATTATAAACAAGAAAATGCGAATGAATTTGCATATATCACAGCAGACGAATACACTGCATCTGAGTTAATAGACATGGAGAAAATAATTTTGAATCTCCTGGGATTCAAGTTAAATGCTCCAAATGCAATTCATTTCCTCAAAGTTTATGTGACCCTCCTTCAAATCCCCGAGCAAATTACTATCATTGCTCTGTTTTTGGTAGATTTGATGTTGATGAGTTTTCAAATATTGGAGTTTGATTATTCATTGGTTGCGAGTGCTGCTTTATTCTTGGCCTGCAAGTGCGCAGAATACAAAATTGATGAGACAAGATTAAAGTCTTATCGCGAGTACTTGGATGTTTATACTCAAAGAGAGTTTGAAAAGTGCGTAACATCATTCAAATGCATATGGAATACCATGCAAACATCTCCCAACTACCTCAATTTTGACGCTGTCTACCACAAGTATCAAAACCAGTTCAACTTTTTCGGCAAGACTTTGCTGCCACCCACCTTTTACCAAAACGATATTGAAGAGTGGTTTTATACCAAATTTTAAACAATTGCATGGTGTGCTTTTACGTTGAAATAAGACGTAGAATTTTGCTATTCCATGATTGCTCTTCTCTCTGACTTATATTTATTTATACATACATACATAGATAGATGCCACCATCATCTAAATAAAACTTCCTTCCTTGTGTAGTTCTTTTAATTTCCCATTTATTTGTTGTTGTCGTTGTTGTAATTATAATTACATAGATTTATGCATAACAAACTTGGTTGGATCTGCCTTTCTTGGGCTTTCCAATTTTTATGTGATCCAGTAATAGTCTATGATCTGATCATGATCACATTGGCTAATGACCAACCAACACCATCCCCGAAAAATTTTCTCTCTCTCTCTTTCGAAAAAGATTTATTTTACAAAAGATATGCTTGTATAATGTTATTTATAATCAGTCATTTATTAAATTACAAAAAGAAAAAAGAGATATACTAAATCCATATCATTTGTATATTATTTAAATTCATAGAATCCACCAGCTTTGCCACCTTTAAAGGGCATATTGAGATGCTTTAAATAGATTGCTTTTCCTCCAATGGATTTGACTTTTTGTAATTCATCTTGGAGATCTTTTTTGCTTTTACATTCTCGATAATTGCAAATTTCAATGAAAGATGTTTCTTTAAACATCTCTTTGAGCTTTTGAAGCCGCATTTTAAAAGGCATATCGTGTCGAATGAGATCGCAGACTTTGAATTTCAGCTGAAGCCATTCACATGATTTATTTCCTGTATGTGCGAGGATTGCTTGGTAATGGGTACTATTTGCATTTGGAAGATACAGCGTCCCGATTAAATGGTATCCCGGAGGAAACTCAGAGATAAATTTCGAAGGAGGTGTGTACTTTGTGCCACAACTTGACACCAAATTTGAACCATTCCAATAACAGTCAACTCCAATAAACTTGCCAGTCATGTAGAGGCCGGTGGGATCATCTTGCTCTGTCAAAGTAAAGGGTCGAATAAAAATGTTGTAGTCTTTGACAGGATTTTGTGGTGGCTTTTTTATGATTGGAGTAAAGAGCTGTTTTTGCAAGAGTCTCCCGGTGCGAGCAATCGGCTTTTGACTTCCGATCAGTAATTTAATTATCTTTTTGCTGATGATTTTCGGATCTTGAGGGAATCCTTTTTCTTCGTCTGGATCGACAACACATCTTGGTTTGCGAACTTCAACTTCATTAAAATTAATTTCTTTTCTAATTTCTGCCAAAGGCTTTGAGTCCGGTTCCTCTTGGATTGCCTGCTGATTCGAGCGATTTTTGATGTCCGAATTGTATTGTTTTTGATTGGAAAACAAACCTCCTTTATCCTTGACAATGCTTCGCTTTATACAGCTTTGATTTTCGCGATCAAATTGCGCCAAATCATTCGATTTATTTAAAATTTTCTCTGAAACTACAAATCCCTCTTTTATTTTGGCCGTAACTTTCTCTTCAATAAAATTAATAGCGTCACCTAAATAACATCAGCACAGAAAAACAATGCGAAATCTTGCTTGCAAAGTCATGTATGGCTTCAGAAACCTTGCATGGAAGTTCAGGATTGACGCTGTTTTGAAGGAGCAGTCCTTTCCGGATTATCGTTGTGCCAGTGTTGCAGTCTAGAAATTGTCAATCGGGCTCACCGCTTGTTCAGAGTTACCAAGTTTAATCTCGTAAAAGTGTTTTTTATTTTGACACAGATAAACAGGATTGTTTTGAAAACTAAATTTAAAATTTTCAATATTCATTTCAAAGCAAAATTTATTTTTAATATTATAAAATCACCAGAATTCACTCGAAATAAAAATGTTTCTTTCAAACCAAAATTCAAATAAAGAATTTCAACGATTTTTTTTCAACTCAAAAAGTATATATAGACAAAAATCTCAAGTAATTATGAGATTAGTTGACGGAGTAGGAATAAAATCCACCAGAGCCTCCGCCCCTGTACAATCCTTCAGGATGTTTGAGACAAACCTTTTTTATGTTTTTCGATCTTGCAGATTGGATAAATCCATCCAAACCGTGTTCTTCTTCAAAGACTTTGTAAGGGCTCACCTGAATATATGGGGATTCTTTTATTTCCTTCATTATTTTCAGTCTCTCTTTAAACGGGAGTTTTTCATCATGGAGGTCTTCAACTATAAAAACCAAATCAAGCCACTTATCACAAGGAGTTGAAGCAAGACTTCGGAGCTGCTGACAGGTGGTTGAGCCATTTTTCGCAACCAGCTGCCCGATAAGTTTTTGCTTTGGGAAATCTTCAAGGAACTCTTGATATGGATTGCATTTGTTAAAAGAACTTGTATAAAGAGTCGTTCCGTCCCAATAGCAGTTGATGCCATCGCACTTCTCAGTAATATAATATTTATTGAGATCACCAAGAGACTGGAGATTTTCCAAGGGAGCAGGACGAAGTAAAATTGTCGCGTTTCTTTTATTTTGCTGAATTTCATCCGAATTTTCCCGAGCCTTTGCCAACCTTTGAGAATGAGTTGCTCCTTTTCTCTTGAGTTTTGTAATTTTCTTTGACAGAATTTCGGGAGAACTTTGTTCCAAATCTTCAATTGCTTCGAAAAGCAAACTCCTTCCATATTCAGACCCTGGGGAACTCTTTTTCTGACTTGTGCTTTCGCAGAACTGAAGAAATTCTTCTTCGACACTAGTTCTACCATCATTCTCACCTTCAACAATGTGTGTTTCCTCTTCACTTAATCGGTTTGATCTAGTGGATGTATTATCCCCCTGATGATGAAGAATATGAGATTCATCATTCATCTTGCCGTGCTGTTGGGGCGAGTCGAATTGTTGTCCCTTCTTTTCTTTATAGCCTTCCTGAAGCTTCATTCCAATCTCCTTTTCAACGTAACGGACAGCTTGGCCTAAAACAAAGAAAGGTTGAGAAATTATTATGATGAAGGAAATCTCAATTACTTCCACTTTCGTGTATTTTGTGATCAATTTTGACCTGAAATCGATCCTCATTTCCGTTTGCATCCAAGAAAATGCCTTGACGGGTTGCTGTTTCATTTTTTGAGAGATCTATGATAGAAGGGCTGGTTAACAACATATCAAACAAATGTGTGTAATTTACCAATTATCTTGATTTCAAAGAAAAGGTTGTCTCGAACAAGATAGACAGACTGATTGAGGTTTTGGATTTTGTAATCTTTTAAGCTCATTTTCTTTAATAATTGTTTCCAAAATTATTATTATGAATCAACCCGAGTTTGTCCTCTCTATATATAATTTCATCATTTTCCCGAAAAATTGACAAAGAGAAAGATTACAACATGAATCGAAAACTTAAACTGAAGTCGATATTTGCAAACCTTTTTCATTCATTGAGATCTAATTTAAATCTCAAGGGAAGTCAGGTTCAGCTCGTTTCGAGAAGAGGAAGAAAGGTGGAGAGACTGGTTAAAAGTTGGGACTGAGATCAGATTAAAATAAGGATTAATTAATTCGTAGACTCTAACTAATTAATTGAATCATAATTCCACAAAAATGAACTTTTCTGATATTATCTTTTCGAACCATACTCAATATATACACATTATCTCACATTATCTTATATATCTAATAGATCTTTGACATTCAAGTTTTTTTCTAAAGAAGCTTTACAAAAGCGTTTGATGGCGGATTTTCCAAAGGTATTTTCAGGAAATAATTGAAGAAAGCCTCCACCTAAGCCAGGCCGATATGGTTTCTCGCCATGCCTAAAGTATATTGCTTCTCCTTTTTGCTCCAACTCTCGTATCTCGTGAAGGATATCAATCTCCGAATTAATTTTTTTGTACTTTGAGAGCTCAACAAAAGAAGAATCATCAGCAAGCGAACATTTGATTTCTTCGATTCTATTTTTGAATTTTCGATCACCTTCTGGAGTGTCATACACAGAAAACTTTAAATCTAACCAGTCAACAGCTTTTTCTCCTTTCTGACAAACAATTTGCCGATGCTCTGCGAGATCAGCTCTTGGCTTGTGCAAAACCCCAAGGAGAGGGTAACCTTCAGGAAAGTCTTTGATAAATTTGCTAGGAGGCTTATACTTGCAGCCTGAGAACGAGTAAAGATCTCTTCCGGTCCAGTATGCAAAAATTCCCACCAGTTTTTTTGTCAAATACCATCCTTGGACATCTTCTTCCTCAAGGTCTTTTGGCCTCAGAAATATTTTTCTGTTTCGATCAAACATGTTTTTTCTTGGCAAACGTTTTTTTGGTAGTTCTTCTTCTGATTCTAATTCAGGATGTGAAAGGTCAGGGAGACTTGAATCTTCTTCGCCCTCTGAAAGTGAGGAGTTGTTTGAAGAAGAAAAAGGAGTTTTGAGCTTTTTCAAGACTTTTGGCTCTTGAAGTTTCCCAGTTGCCTCTCTTTTCAGAGAACTTTGATGATGAGGTTCTGTCATTATTTCTGTTTTTATTCGAAAATATTGTAATTATAAAACTTTGGTTCGCGAATTTAAGCGATTTTTGATCAAATTTTTCGAATCAGAAAGATAACTTTTGTCTTTTATAAATTAAACCAGCCTGACTGAGGTCTCTCCAAATTCACAGAAAGCTGCAGCAAGCACATCTTTTGTCCTGAAGAAGAAAGGAAATCAACAGGCCTGGAGACCATCACATCATTTGTCCTTGAGAAAGCAATCAATCGATATCTATAATTTTGAGTTTAAATCAAATCCAAAGTGAGAAAAAATTTACAAGGGATCAAACAAATATTTTGAAAAAAGAGAGTTGATTGATATGTCAAGAGTTTTTTATTAATCTTGATGAAATTACATTTTTTATGAAGGTAAAATCAAAAGGGAGAGAGGCAAACAAAATATATAAAAATAGACAAATAATCAAAAGTATTCTTCATATTAATTCCATCTGCCGCCGGCAGCATAATTTCCTCTTTGAGAGCTGTAGCCATCAATTTGTTGTGTTTGGTCAAATCCCGCATGTTGTCCAGAATAAGTGCTGGCTCCGTAGTTCTCATTTATACCGTAGCCTCCATATCCTCCTCTGCCAGATGCTTGGTTATCATAGGCGTATTGAGTGGGCCTTTGAGATTGGTAGTGTCTCTAATAAAATCAATAAAAACTCTCAAAACTCATCAAACCGTGAAACTTTGTCCAGGAGTGCCGGATGATACGTGATGGTGTCCAGCAGTAGGAGTTGGCTGGAAGGGAGTTGGGGTCTCGCCATTTTCACCATGCATAGGAGTTGCTCCAGCATCTGATGTGTTTCCTCCCTTGGGAAAGGTTAAAATTGGAGCTTAAAACATTTCATTATTTACGACGTTTCTAATATTCATGTCAATTTCGTATTTCTGACTTGAGGGTCTCTGGGGCCAGACGACTCCATCACCAACAGGCTTTCCTGATTTCATGAAAACAGGGAGTAACCAAAGCAAGGGGTTCTTTCCAAAGATTTGGATAAAGTTGTAGTACATTCCCATGTCATACTACGGACAAGAGTTAAAAAATTTGAACTTTTCGAAAATAGTTGTACGTTTCCAGAATCGTTTTTGGACTCTGCGCCTCTCTTTCTATCCATATGCTCGATAGTAGTCATGTTTTGGGCAATTAATGTGATGTGGAATTTGAAGAACATGGAAACCACAATCAACATGCCGAGATTCATCAAGTAGCAAATGACGGTGAGGTAATAGGGGTTGAAAGGAGCTTCGAATCGGCGATCCTTGAAAAATTATTCAAAAACTAAAGTTGTCGTTGATGTTTACAAAGATGAAAATGACGTTTCTGAACCATGTTGGCAAGTAGTAGATAAAGACTTCAGCCATTGATGTGATTGTGTAAAACAAAAGGAGCAAGAAGAACTTTCTGTTGTAGAATCCGATGCAATTATTCAGCCAGGGGCAGTGGTGATCCATATTAAGGACGCATCTGTTGCAAGCTGAACAGTGGTGGCTTCTCTCAGGCTTGAAAATATGGCAGATCAAGCAGTATCTTCTTCTTTTATGGTCCGGGTCATCCAAGAAAAAGCCCTGTGGGAGATTTGAGAAAATGAAGAGGTTTGAGGATTCTTACCCAGAAAAGAGGAACTTTGCCAGGATCGCTGATGATGGTTTGGAGGAATGAAAAGAGGAGCATAAAGATCAATGTATGCATGACAACAATGTGAATATACGTCCAACTCGTTTCTATCGCAATGTAAAAGAAAGTTTCGATTGGTTGGGTTACTGTTTGGCATCTGGAGGGTATCTTTATACATAAAGACATAGTATGAGAGGGCAAGGTAGCACAGGATCACAACGATGTAGATGTTTCCGAATAGCCGCAGCAAATTGACGTTTCTTCGCATTTTCTTTTGGTTTTTTTAAATTTCTTGATCTTCTTAACTCCTTAATTGCTATTTTTTGAATTGAATTTGTTAAATCATGAAATCGATCAGAGGAGGCAAATTAA
>Ga0182738_1002451_pt1 | contig 21980 bp, 27 predicted proteins | sample eDN5th30CBELigMG_FD_128876 | JGI IMG/M metagenome (GOLD analysis project Ga0182738, IMG submission 128876) | Enriched Miracle-Growth compost microbial communities from Emeryville, California, USA - eDNA 5th pass 30_C BE-Lig MG (version 2)... ...
ATCGAGAGCTTGTGCTCGCGCCCGCCCTCGTGGTGGACGTGAAGCTCGAGCCTGTCGCCAGCAGTAAGCTTGGGCAGCGGCGAGGCTGCCCTGCGGTCCCGATCCGACAACCCGGCGAAGTGAATGATCTGGCTGGCCATGATGCTGTCTCCTTGACGGCAATATAGTAGCTGAGGTGCCTAACTGCAATAACTGAAACCCGCAGATGGCATTGTGCCAGGGCGCCGTCTCATCGATACCGGAGGAGAAAAGGCCAAACATCGTCGAACACTTTCGGCGTCGACGCACGTGGTTTCCGGTGTTCAGTCCACGATCTATAAGAACCGCTCACGTGCGCCCGGCGTGATGCGCTATGCTTGCCAGACGGATGCGCAGGTGATCCCGCATCCACCTGGGCTTTGGAGGCGCTGTACTCAGGATGGTGTCTGACCTATGCGGCCTCCCAGACCTGGTTCAAGATCCTGGCAGCCAGCGCGGCCTTGTCTTGCGGCAAGAACCGCCCATAGTGCTGCTGCACCACATCCGGCGTATCCTGGATCGCATAGCTCGCTTGCTCGTAGGAGCCAGTCTGCTTGAGAATGTGGGTTGCCAAGATGTCGCGAAGGTTATGAGGACCATGTGGTAGCAGACCCTTGATGGCGCCGCGGCCGGTATAGGGATTGTAGATGCCGTACCTCTGGATCACGGTCCGCCAGGCTTCATAGAATTTGGTGGAATCGTATGCTGCGTCCAGACTCGTTGTCTTCACCGTCTTAACGAACAAGGTGCCGGGATCCTTTGCCGGACCGAGCAAAACGCCGCGATGGCGATCGATATAGGCTTCGAGGTATTTGTAGAGATCGAGCAGGTCCGGCAGGATGAGGCGAAACGGCTTCTGCCCGAAGAACGAGGAGCCGGAATTCTTGAAGGCGACCGACGGGATCAGCACCTCCCAGCCTTGCTCGCGGTCGCTCCAGCGCAGCTCACCGCATTTCATGTCTTCGAGACGCCGCTCTGAGGTCGGGACATGATGGCGCGGGCAGACGCGAAGCTGGCGAAGGTTCTTTTGCCGAAGCCCGAGGTGCAGGCCAAGGCGAAGCAGAAGGAAGGATCGAACGGCTTCCGCGGCCGCACGGGGATAGCGGTCCTCATCCGGCATGCGGTTCAAGATCTCGTCGGTGATCTTGCGATATTCCGCCAGCGGACTGTCGGCCTCCAGAACACACATGATCGGTTCGAAGGGGTCGCGATGCACGCGCATCACGCGCTGGATTTCCTTCGAGCGGTTGGCGGCGTGCCGATGAAACGCATCGCAGGCGCCATGCCAGTCGCGTCATCTGGAAGCCCCGGAAATTCGAATGTGGCGGCTGGTATAGGTCTGCTCGGACTTGCTCAAAGTCCGAATGCTACCCCTCATCCAACAGAGGTTCAGTTACGCGAGCATCTGCAGCCCGTGCTTCTGCACGAGTGAGAGGAGCTTGAGCGCTGGCCCGCTTGGGCGCTTGGCACCGGTTTCCCACTTTTGAACCGTCGACTGGCTTGTGTTGAGATAACGAGCAAAGACCGGCTGGCTGACATGGTTATCCTCGCGGAGCGCCTTGATCTCGCCAGGCGACAGTTCCTGCGGGATCACAAGGCAGTCCTCATCGAAGGTCCGCATCGTTTCCTTGTCGATAGTCCCAGCCGCAAACATGCCTTCGACCGCGCTATGGATCGCTTCGAAGGCATCGCTCTTGAACTTGCGTTTAGTCGCCATGGTGAATCTCCAACAGTGCACCGGTCTCGATTTCCGCTTCCAGATCAGCTTTCCTCTTGAGGCGGTAGAGGTCCGCGAGTTTCCGGAACGCCAGAAGCTCGTCGTCATCGATATTTGCCCGATCCTTCTTGGCGAAGAGATAGGCGAATACCCAGAACTCTCCGGCCTTCGCCAGAACGATTGAGCGATGCATGTTGTCGTTGAGGCGCTTCTTGAAGACGCCACCGCCGAGATCGTCGGCCTGTCCAAGGGCAACCTGACCGATTGCCTTCGACAACGCCTTGTCGGAGATGCGCGCCTTCTTTGCCGCCTTGGCAAACCACGCTGTTTTGAACACTCGTTCTGACATCGGCCTATATAGCACTAAGTGCTATATCCATCAAGATTTAACATGAGAGCTATGCCGTCTCCCATACCTCATTCAGAATTCGGGCAGCAAGCGCAGCCCTGTTTTGCGGCGTCGATGTCCTCTAGTTTCGAATGTTTACTGCAGGCTCTATAAGAGGCCCTCAAACGCGCGGCGTTACGCGGTAGCCAATGCGAGATAGGTGGCATGAAGCAGCAATTCGACTTGTTCGGAACGGGGGAGGTAAGGGAGCCGGAAGCGAAGGCCCAATCTCCGTCCACAGACGATGTGCGGGGCATCGCGGACGAAATCGAGATGGTCCGCTGCCTTGAAGAAACTGGCCGTTATCGCGTTCTGCGGAAATTGGAGCCTCGCGCCATCGCGGATGCACCCCGGCCCGGCTTTCCCCTGCGGGGCGTCATCGTCGATACGGAGACCACAGGCCTCAATGCCCGCAAGGATGAAATCATCGAGATCGGGATCGTCGCCTTCAGCTTCGACGCGGCTGGAAACATCGGCGATGTCACGGACGTCTACGGTGGACTGCGGCAGCCAAGTGTCGCCATTCCCGCCGACATCACGCGGCTGACCGGCATCACGGACGCCATGGCGGCCGGCCAGACGATCGACATTGCGCGGGTGCAGGCCCTGATCGAGCCTGCCGATCTGATCATAGCCCACAATGCCGACTTCGACCGCCCCTTCTGTGAAACCTTTTCCTCGGCCTTCGCACCGAAGGCATGGGCTTGTTCGGTCTCCGAAATCGACTGGTCGGCGCGAGGGTTCGAGGGAACGAAGCTTGGCTACCTCATCGGGCAGGCCGGTTACTTCCATGATGGACACCGCGCCGTCGACGACTGCTTTGCGCTGCTCGAGGTTCTGGCCCAGGGCGGACCGGAGCAAGGCAACACACCGTTCGCCGAACTCTTTGCGGCAAGCCAACGCTCGCGGGTCCGCATCTTTGCCGAGCACAGCCCCTTCGAGATGAAGGACCATCTGAAGGCCCGCGGCTACCGATGGTCGGACGGAAGCGACGGGCGGCCGAAATCCTGGTGGGTCGAGGTCGCGGACGACATGCTCGACGACGAAATCCGCTATCTGCGTGCCGAAATCTACCGCTGGCCCGATGCCGATCCTCCGATCCGGCGCCTCACCGCCCTCGAGCGCTTCAAGGCGTGAGCCAACACAACAACGGTACACCACCGAAGCGCACCTATTGGCATACCTCACCAGAGGTTCACCCAGTTTCATCGACCGTCAGTCCGACCACTTATTGGGCTAGCGCGACCTGAACGCCTCGATCATCGCCTTTGTGACGTCGCCGGGGAAACAGACCGGCGCGTATCCGCCCGGCTTGCTATAGGCGCTCCGCTTGCCGCAGCGCCGCCCAGCGCGGTCGCGGCTATATGGACATGCACATGAGCTCGGATAGGAGTCGAGAGATTCCGCGATAATGCGCTGGATCAAGACCGAGTCCGGAACGACGGGGATGGCAATCTAGATCTCCTCCGGCTTTTCCCCAGCTTTATCTTGCGGCGGCTTTGTCCATCAACGGTAGACAAAAACGCCTCATTTCAAAGTGGCGAAACGGCGCGAATTTGTCGTGAAGGTTTAACTCAGTTGCGTCCGATCGACAATTTCAGGGTGAAGAGAAGGAAATTTCCCGATTATCGCGAATTTGGTACCATGCCCTGCGTTTTGTTGGGAGACTGCACGATGACAGGATGGGATCGCTCGCCCGGGCCAGACAATGATTATGCAAGCGCGCAGCCTTTGGATGTCTGGCGCGGAACTCTCGTCATGGTGCTCATATTCTTTGCGGCAGGGCTCATCATCGGCTGGCTATCCTAGCGTCGACGGCTTTCTGCAAAAGGAATCCAATCGATTGCGAATAGATGCGGGGACAACCTCCGACATGCACGGACTAGCAGCGAACTTCCAGCCGCGTTGCAACGATTTGCGAATAGTCGGTGCCCTGCGGATCGCTGAAGAATAGAGTTGTGAGCATTGCCTGGTTCGCGGCAAGGATTTCATCCGAATCCGGCCTGACGACCTTTCTGGTGCAGCGCTTAAACCCTTCGCCGGACGTCTTCAAATCGTCATCTTTGAGGAAGTCGAGGGCGGTGTACAGCGAGGAATCGTAGACGCCGAAGACGATCAGCCCCTTCAGCGGCGTCTTCTCCGCTGGCTTCTGCGAGAAGGACAGGATCAGCGAACCATTCTCATAGGACGCGTGGATGACGTCCGGCTTGGCGAGACGCACCGCTTTTCCGTTGACGGTTATGCTCGTGTAGTAGTCGTATTGCGCAAGGGAGTCGCGCACCGTGCTGGCGACCGCCGTCAACTCAGCCTGGTCGAGGGTTGAGTTTGCGTTCTTGTCGAAGTCCATCACCACTGAAGAGGAGAACACGTCGTCGAAGTGCCAGGTATCGCGCAGTTCCCGCAGAGTCCCGTCAGCACCTGCGATGGCCTCGAATTTGGCATCCACGAAGATGTGGGGATGGGCGAGCGCGGCCGTCGACATGCCCGCCAAGAACGACAGGATGGTGCCGGCGACCCGGTATCGAACTCGTTGAACGGTCATGAGAAATGACTGAGGGCCGATTGCGACCGATTTAAGTTCCATCGGGATCTGCAGCCCATTGTTTCGCCGCATTTTGACCTCCACCTGCCATCGTCGGAACAGCGCAAAAATGGCGGCCATATCATGATCAGCAAGACCGGGGTCATCGCCTTTGCCGCGGCCTCCCTTCTGGCGCAGGTTTTGGCGGCCGAGGCGCATCCGCATGTTTTCGCCGATGGCCATGTGGTTCTCGACATCGATGACGCAAAAGAGCTGACGGCGGTGAGGAACGAGTGGACGTTCGACAAGCCGTTCTCGTCCTTCGCTGTAATCGGCCTCGACAAGAATCACGACGGCAAGCTGGAGCCGTCGGAGCTCAAGCCCCTCGCCGAGACCTCGATGAAATCCCTGGCCGGCTACCATTTCTTCACCTGGGTGACGCGAAACGACGCGGAGGTCGAGCTTTCCACCCCGCGGGACTACACCTATCGCTTTGCCGGCGGCCGGCTGACCCTGCGTTTCAGCATGCCGCTGAAGACGCCGGCTCCCATCGGCGATGATCTCAAGGTCGAGGTGTTCGACCCGGAATATTTCGTCGCCTACACTTTTCCTGAACAGGGGGCACTCAAGGTTGCCGGTGGGGCATCGGGCTGCCACGGAACCTATATTCCTCCCAAGCCGCTTGACGACCAGATCATGGCCACGCTGGCGGCCATTCCGGCCGAGCAGCATGACCTGCCGCCCGCATTGGAGGATGCGGCGGTGGGGCTTGCCAACATCTTCACGGTCAAATGCCCATGAGAGGCCAGCGCACCGTGCTGGCGCTTGCCTTCTTTCTCGCGGCATCGGGCGCTGCGCTCGCCGCCTCCAGCCCGTTCGGCATCGCCACGCCCGATTCGCCGGCCGGCGGCGGCATCTCGGGGCCGGCCGCGCCCCTCTATCTGGCCGCCATCCGGTTGCAGACCCTGTTCTACCAAAAGCTGACGTCAGGGCTTGATGCCTTTTCCAGTGACCGGCACGCGGGCCTCTGGCTGATAACCTTGAGCTTTCTCTACGGGATATTCCATGCGGTGGGGCCGGGGCACGGAAAGGCCGTCATTTCGTCCTTCGTGCTTGCGACCGGCGAGCGGTTGCGGCAGGCGGTGCTGATGTCCCTGCTCGCAAGCGCCCTTCAGGCGGTGTCCGCGATCGCGATCATCTTTGCCGCGACGACGCTGTTCGACACGACCGCCGCTGAGATCACGTTGCTCACCGACAAGCTGGAACTGGGAAGCTATGGCCTGATCACCCTGCTGGGCCTGAACCTTCTCGTTTCGAAAGGCCGGCTGCTCGCGCATCGATGGGGAAGGGTGCAGGGTCCGTCGGGATCGTTCGCCTGCGAGGAGGTGGCGGCCGGAAGTGCAAGCCCGGCGTGGTTCGGCCGGTGGGGCTCTCACCGGCACGATGCGGCATGCGGATGCCTCCCCGTCGACCGTCTGGCGACGGTGGGTCTGGGGACATCCTGGAGGGAAAAGTTCCAGGCGATCCTTTCGGTCGGTCTGCGCCCGTGTTCGGGTGCCCTGATCGTGCTGGTCTTTGCGCTGTCCCGTCATCTCGCGCTGGCCGGGACGATGTCCGTGCTGGCCATGGCGGCGGGGACCGCCCTGACGGTCAGCTTCTTCGTCGCCTTGTCGGTGCTGGCGCGCGGTTTCCTTGCGCGGTTCGCCCTGTCGGGCGCGGGCGGCGGACAACGTTTCGCCGTGGGCCTCGAGCTTGCAGGGGCCTGCGCCGTGTTCCTGTTCGGCGCGACGATGCTATGCGGCCTGCTCGCCTCGTAACCGTCACTACGGCTCGCAGATCGGCAGCGGCTGTGCGGCCAGCGCGGGGTGATCCGCCGCGTATTGCGCGACGCCTGGAGATCGCCCTTTCACAGATTGGTGAGGGGGCCGCATCAGGCGGCCCGCCGATCCCAGCTCGGGAAGGGATCCGGTAGGTTGCGCCACAGTTCTGGATCGAAGGCGTCGGCATCGATGAGGCAGGAATCCAGCTCGGCGCGGATTTTGACCTCGTTCATCGGGGCGGCGCCGATGAAGACGATTTCCTGCCGCCGGTCGCCCCAGACCGGATCGAGATAGGGTTTCATCATGGCGAGGAAGCCCGGATCGCGCGGCCATTGTTCCTTCGGCACGGACGCCCACCAAAGGCCCATCCTGCCGGTCCGCACCAGCGCGCCCGCCTGACTGATCTCGCCGACATGATGCGGCCGGGTCGCCAGCCAGAAGAAACCCTTCGCCCGCACCACGCCCGGCCAGGGGCGGTCGATGAAGCGCTGGAAGCGCACGGGATCGAACGGCCGCTTGGCGCGGTAGACGAAGGAGCGGATCCCGTATTCCTCCGTTTCGGGAACGTGGTCCTTAAAGCCGTGGAGCTCCTTGTACCAGAGCGGATGTTCGCTCGCCTTGTCGAAATCGAAACGACCGGTTCCCAGAACTTCCTTGAGGTCGACCTTGCCGAAATCCGTCTCGATCAGCCGGGCGTCGGGATTGAGGGAGAGGATGATCTTGCGTGCGGCATCGCGCTGCTCCGGCGTCGCCATGCCGATCTTGTTCAGCACGACCACGTCGGCGAACTCGATCTGCTCGACGAGGAGATCGACGATGGTGCGGTCGTCGCCGTCGCCGGCGGTCTCACCCCGGTCGGAGAGGAAGTCGGAAGAGGCATAGTCGTTCAGAAGGTTGGCGGCGTCCACCACCGTCACCATCGTGTCGAGCCGCGCCACGTCTGAGAGGCTCATGCCGTTCTCGTCGCGGAAATCGAAGGTGGCGGCGACGGGAAGCGGTTCGGCGATGTCGGTGGATTCGATCAGGAGATAGTCGAAGCGACCCTGTTCGGCGAGCGCCCGCACCTCCTTCAGGAGGTCGTCGCGCAGCGTGCAACAGATGCAGCCATTGGTCATCTCGACCAGTTGTTCCTGCGTGCGCGAAAGGTTCGCGCCGCCCTCGCGCACCAGCGCGGCGTCGATATTGACCTCGCTCATGTCGTTGACGATGAGCGCCACCCGCAGGCCGTCGCGGTTGGTCAGGACATGGTTGAGCAGCGTCGTCTTGCCGGCGCCGAGGAAGCCGGACAGGACAGTGACAGGGAGTTTCTGGTTCATGGGGATGAGCCTCTTTCTGGTAATTGCAATGGGAGATGCCTGCCGGATCAGCGGCAGCCGGCGCATAGCCCGTGCACCTCGATCGTGGTGGACCTGATCTTGAAGCCGCTGCTTCTGGCGTGCCGCGCCAGGGCGCCCTCGACCTTTTCGTCGTGGAATTCGCTGACCTTGCCGCAGCTTTCGCAAATCTCGAATGCCGTGATGCGGGGGTGGAGCTGCCTGTGGAGGGAGTGGCAGCAGACCACGAAGGCGTTCATGCTCTCCAGGCGATGGACGCGGCCGATTTCCAGCAGCTTGTCCAGCGCGCGGTAGACCTGCAGCGGCGCCTTCAGCCCGTGCTCGCGCAGACGGTCCAGTATGCCATAGGCGCTGAGCGGCTGGCCCGAGGCTTCCAGCACGGAAAGCACGAGGCTCTGGTTCCTGGTCAGTTTCGGATCGCGGACCTGCGCTACCTGCAACATCGATCTTCTCAGGGATGGGATACGGGAAGGAACCCGGAACCGCCGCCTCGGCTCCGGGTCCCGGCGGCGCCTCAGTGCGAAGCGCCGGAGCCTCCAACGGCGACGATGGCGAAGGGCTGGCCCTCGACCGCGATCGTGCCCGTCTCCTTCAGCGTTTCAGAATCGACGAGGCGGACGAGCGAATGGCGCGGATCGGTGATGGCGACCTTGCCGTCGGCCACCGCCAGCCGCGGACGTGGATCGCGCCAATGGCCGTCCTTGCTGTAGGGCTCGGTCACCGTGCCCTTGCGCGCGATCTCGCCCCTGATGACGTCGAGCACATGCAGGTTGCCGTCCTCGGTGAGGATATAGGCGTTGCGCGGATCGGCCGGATCGAGTGCGAAGTCCACGCGGCGTGTCGGAAGCTCGACAAGGCGATATGGCGCGTCGCTGTCCGGGTCGATCAATACCAGCTTATCCTCACCGTAATTGCCGAGGAAGAACTGCATGGCCTTGCCGCCGAGAAGCGTGCCGGCATGACCCTCGGGCAGGCTGTCCGGGTAGGCCAGCAACTCCAGCTTGGGACCGTCTAGACCGCCCGGCCGGGCGATCAGCACGCCCTCCTTGCAGCCGAAGGCGACGAGCCGCGCCGAGGTCGCCTCGCCGTGAAGGTCGGTGCAGGGGAAGACGTCGCCCACCTGCTTGCCTTCCTCGTCGAGAACGCGCAGGCCGACGCGCGGCGGCAGCGCGTCCGGCTTCACCTTGGCCCCGGTATCGGGAACCGATACCAGGACATACCTGCCCATCGTCACGGCGACGCCGTGATGCGGGGCGGTCGTATCGATCGTGCGCACCGCGCGCCTTCCGTCGAGCAGCGCGCTTTCGCTGACGATCTTGGCCTTGCCGCCGCGGTCGTAGAACAGCACCGCCTCGTCGCCGTGCGGCACCACATGGGCGGGCCGCTCTCCCTCGAAGGTCACCGGCAGGAGGCCGGGATCGGAGACTTCGAGATCGCGATGCTCTCCATGGTCGGAAAAGGTAATGCCCGTCCTGATAACATGGATGACGTCGGATTCGCCTTGCGCGGCGAAGACGGTGCGACCGGATGCGCTGGCCGTCAGCGCCGCATGGCCCTTGAGGTCGTAGCGGCCGAGCTCCTTGCCGCTCTCAAGGTCGATGGCTCGGACCACCGGCTGCGTATGGTCGGCGACGAACAGCCGCCAGGCTTCCTTCGTCTCGTGGTCCTCCTCGGCAAGGGCGCCCGATGCGGCGAGCATGAGCGAGGTCGCGACGGCGGCCATCAGGCGATTGCGGATGAATGTCAGGTTCATGGCGTTCCTTTCGTTGCTGCTATGGGTCCTGGGATGTGGATGCGCAGGTGGAATGCCTGCCGCATCGCGTGGACATTCTCCCGCGGCGCAGCCGGGGCGGTGGGGCCTGCCGCGCCACGGCTTTCCTTCCGATCGATTGAAGCTGGACTGCTGATCCATGTTGGGGCTTGCGCTTTGCGATATTAACGTTATTACATTACCAAAATTCTTGGTACGTAATAACATTACAAGAGCGGACGATGTCAACCCCGGAGTGGCCATGATGGGCAATTGCCTAAATCTCGAGGACCTGACCCTCGGCTATGACGGCCATCCGGCCGTTCACCACCTGACGGCCGGGATCGCCCCCGGCAGCCTGACGGCCATCGTCGGGGCCAACGGCTCGGGCAAATCGACGCTGATGAAGGCGATCGCCGGCATCCTCGCGCCGATCAGCGGGCGCTGCTCCGTTCGCTGCAACCGGCTGGCCTACCTGCCGCAGCAGTCGGAACTCGACCGCAGCTTTCCCGCCCGGGTCGTCGATCTCGTGTCGCTCGGCTTCTGGCAGAGGAGGGGGCTTCTCGGCCGGATCACGGGTGCGGACAGGGCCGATCTGGCAAGATGCCTCGTTGCCGTCGGCATGACGGGCTTCGAGGCGCGGCCGCTGGACAGCCTTTCCGGCGGACAGATGCAGCGGGCGCTCTTTGCCCGCACGATGTTGCAGGACGCCGATCTCATCCTCCTCGACGAACCCTTCAACGCCGTGGACGGCCGCACCGTCGACGACCTCCTCCTTCTGGTGAAGCGATGGGTGGCGGAGGGTCGCACGGTGCTCTGCGTGCTGCACGATCACGATCTCGTCCAGCGGCATTTCCCGAGGACCATGTTGCTGGCGCGCGAGCTTGTCGCGTGCGGGTCGACGCAGGACGTGCTGACGGTGGACAACCTGCGGCGGGCGCGTCGTTTCCAGGAGGCCTGGGATGAGGAGGCGGGCTGGTGCGCGGCCGATGACGCGCCGGTGCGACAGCCTGTTCCCGCCGAACCCCATGCCGAAAGGACGAGCAGCCTTGTTTGACTATGTCCTCGAGCCGTTCATCCGCTACGGCTTCATGCAGCGCGCCCTGCTGGGCTCGCTGCTTCTGTCGGCAAGCTGCGCCCCGGTCGGCGTCTTCCTGATGCTCCGGCGCATGAGCCTGACGGGCGACGCCATGTCCCATGCGATCCTGCCGGGGGCGGCGGTCGGCTTCCTGCTGTTCGGCCTGGAGATCGTTCCGATGACCATCGGCGGGCTGGTGGTTGGCCTTCTGGTCGCGCTCGGATCGGGCGCGGTCTCGCGCTTCACCGTCCAGAAGGAGGACGCCTCCATGGCGGCCTTCTACCTGATCTCGCTGGCGGTCGGCGTGCTGCTCGTCTCGTGGCGCGGATCGAGCATTGACCTGATGCATGTCCTCTTCGGATCGGTGCTGGCGCTGAACGACGCGGCGCTCGGCCTCATCGTCGTCATCGCGGCGGCCACCTTCCTCGCGCTGGTAATCTTCTGGCGCGCGCTCGTCGCCGAATGCCTTGATCCGCTCTTCCTGCGGTCGGTGAGCCGTATCGGCGCGTCGGTGCATTTCCTGTTCCTGACGCTCGTCGTGTTGAATCTCGTCGGCGGTTTCCAGGCGCTCGGCACCTTGCTGTCGGTCGGCCTGATGATGCTGCCGGCGGCCGCGTCCCGCTTCTGGTCGAACCGGGTCGGGGTGATGTGCCTGATCGCCACCGCGATCGCCATCCTCTCCTCGCTCGGCGGCCTCGTTCTTTCCTATCGCGCATCGATGCCCTCCGGACCCGCCATCATCCTGACGGCCGGGGTCGTCTATGCGCTTTCCGCCCTGGTCGGCAGGAGGGGGATGCTGCCCGGCCTCCTCGTCTCCCGCCGCCACAAGACAGCCTGACAATCAAAAGGAGATTTCCATGTTCAGGACGTTCCGCATCGCAACCGCTGCAAGCCTTCTCACGCTGGGCGGCTTCGTCTCGACGGCCTCGGCCGCCGATCTCGAGGTCGTCGCCAGCTTCTCGATCATCGCCGACTTCGCGAAGAATGTCGGAGGCGACCGCGTGGAGGTCGAGACGCTCGTCGGCCCCGACGGCGACGCCCATGTCTACGAGCCGCGCCCGGCCGACGCGGCGGCGCTGGAGAAGGCGAATGTCGTCCTGGTCAACGGCCTGGAGCTGGAAGGCTTCATGAAGCGGCTGATCGAGACCAGCGGCACGAAGGCGCCGGTGGTCGAGCTGACCAAGGGCATCGAGCCGCTGAAGGCGGAAGAGGAAGAGCACCATCATGACGAGAAGGCCGAAGCCGGCCACGACCATGACGGCGACGAGAAGGAGGAGGCCGGCCACGACCATGAGGGCCACCATCACCACGGCGAATTCGACCCCCATGCCTGGCAGTCGATCCCCAATGCCGAAATCTACGTGAAGAACATCGCAGATGCCTTCTGCGAGGCTGACAAGGCCGGTTGCGCGACCTACACGGCCAATGCCGAGGCCTATCTCGCCAAGCTCGCTGCACTCCAGACGGAGGTGAAAGCGGCCATCGAGGCGCTTCCGGCCGACAAGCGCACCATCATCACCTCGCATGACGCGTTCGGCTATTTCGCGCACGAATACGGCCTGAAGTTCATCGCGCCCGAAGGCGTGTCGACGGAGGCGGAGGCCTCCGCCGCAGACGTCGCGAAGCTCGTCGACCAGGTGAAGGAAGACAAGGCCTCGGCGATCTTCGTGGAGAACATCACCAATCCGCGGCTCATCGAGCAGATCGCCGCCGAGACGGGCCTGAAGGTGGGCGGCACGCTCTATTCCGACGCGCTTTCCGGCGAGGACGGCCCGGCCTCGACCTATATCGACATGTTCCACCACAATGTCGAGACGATCAGGGCGGCCGTTCTCGGAAGCTGATCCCATCGCCCCGTCCGGCCGAAGGCCGGGCGGGGCAACCCGCCAAACGACGAAGCTCGGAAACGACATGGCGCCTCTCTACGATCCCGTGCCGGTGACGCTGCTCACAGGCTTTCTCGGCTCGGGCAAGACTACGCTGCTCAACGACATTCTCGCCGATCCGCGCATGGCGGGCACTGCCGTCATCGTCAACGAATTCGGCTCGGTCCCGATCGACCACGATCTGGTGCGTACCGGCACGGAGAGCTATTTCCGCACCACGACCGGCTGCATCTGCTGCACGGCAATGAGCGATATCCGTGTTTCTCTGTATGAGCTGCACGAGGCACGCCTCGTCGGGGATATCCCGCCCGTTGCCCGCGTGATCATCGAGACCACCGGCCTCGCAGACCCGGCACCGATCATCAACAGCCTCATTCCCGGCGGCGCGCCGGCCATGGGCCTGCGCGACCATATCGTGGCGCGGCAGTTCTATCTTTCCGGCGTCGTCACCGCCTTCGATGCGGTCGCGGGCCGCGCGACGCTCGATACCTTCATGGAAGGCTGGAAGCAACTCGCCTTTGCCGACCACATCGTGCTGACCAAGGCCGATCTTGCCGGGGCCGAGCCCCTTGCGTATACGGTGCGCGGCCTCAATCCGGCGGCGGTCATCCACGACCGGCACGATCCCGGCTTCCGCCCCCAAGATCTGATCGGCGACCGACCCTATTCCACGCAGGACAAGGCGGAGGACGTGCCGGGCTGGCTCGCCATGGAGACCCTCGGCCTGCACGGTGGACACACGCACGATCCGAACCGCCATGGAGATGCAGTAGAGGCGATCGGCCTCGATCACGACATGCCGCTCGATCCGGGCTCCCTGACGGCCTTCCTGCAACTGGTCACGAGCAATACCGGCTCTGGCCTCCTGCGGCTCAAGGGATTGTTCGCTGTGGCGGACGATCCGGAGCGACCAGTCGTCGCCCATGTCGTTCAGCACCGGCTCTATCCGCTCCAGCGGCTCGACCGCTGGCCGACGGAAGACCGCCGAACCCGCGTCGTGCTGATCGGGCGGAACATGCCCGCCAAGCCGATCCGAGACCTCTTCGCGGCCGTCGCGCCGCGCCCTGCGAAGACGCAGCGGGGGTCGGCATGAGCCGCGCCTTCGTCAACCCGCTGGCGCGGGGGACGGCCGGCGTCGTCGACGGGGCGCGCGCCATTAAGCAATGGACTCGCCATCGGCTGGCGCTGCCCGACGAGGCCGTCGTCTCGGTCAATGAACTCGCTTGCCATCTTCCCGGCTGCCCGCCGAAGGAAACGGTGGTGCTGGTGATGCACGATGGGAAAACCGTCCAGGCCTCCATCCACAAGGCGGTGCAGCAGGTCACCGAGGACGACGTCGCCGTCGCATTTCGATAGAATAGCTGGAATCCAAACCTGAATGATATGTGAGGGTATTGATCGAACAGATCATCCACGGGTGACGCGGCTTGGCGAGTGTTGGCGGCAACGCTGCTATACGAACGGCCTTCGCCTCGTCGGAAGTCTAATTGGCACTTAGACGATGCTGCCAGTCTATTTTCGTGCAGCGCTCGACTCCCTTCAAGAGCTAAACCAAATTGGCTACCCGCATTCGATTTTGCCTTTGATTGGTCATTCAGCAGCGGCAAGGGGACCGAAGGAGACGTCGATCGTGATCGTCTCGGCCAACCAGTCATAGAACGCCTTGCGGCCTTCGCGATGTGCGGGCTTGTCGTGATTGGGGCCCGTCTTGACGCCCATCGCCTCGGGAGGTTCGATGCGGATATCGATATCTTCCGAGAAGCGGTTGATGATGCGGTAGCCTTTGGAGAGCGAGGGGCCGCCCTTCAGCTCGAACTGCATCTTCAGCTGCTGCAGGCCATACAGGCAGTGCATGATCCGTTAGTCTTTCTCGACCAGCACCGGCTGCACCTTCATCTCCTCGGCGACGATGCGCAGCAGTGCCCGGAAATCCTTATGATTATGCAGGAAGTCAGCTTGCATGCGCGTCTACTACGAGGTTGTTGAAGAATTTGCGGGTGCGCACCATGCCGTATTCCTTGGCGGCACGGGTGAGGGCGCTGCGATTGCTCTGCAGGGCACGCTCTTTCACACGGGCCAGCACCTGCTCGCGGTCTTCGGCCAAATGGTCGAGATTATTGACCAGATCGACCAGCAGAAACTTCCTGGTCAGGGTTTTGGGGAAGGCCGGTTTCTTGCGGAACTCGAATTCCCGTCCACCCAGCATGAAGTTGCCGTGGCGCTTCGGCGGAGCTGAGCGGCATGACGGCGAAATCAGCAAGTTCCAGCGTTTGCGCCGTGGCGCGCAGCAATTGCCGGTCGTCGTCGACAAGGGGAATAGGCGTGCTCATTGCGCTGCCTTTCTGAGATGAACGCTGAACGCTGCCCCGCTCGCGCCGGTCTCGACCTCCAGCCGGCCGCCATAATCGGAAACGATGTCCTTGGCGATGTCGAGGCCGAGACATTTTTCTTTGGAGGTATTGAAGGGTTCGAAGATCTGGGCGAGGACTGTTTCCAACAGACCGGGGCCGTTATCAGGAACCTTGACGATGACCGCGTTGCCGTCGACGCCGACGGTGACATCCACCCTCCCGTCCCGACGGGGTTCCCCCGCCTCCAGCGCATTCTGAAAGAGGTTGATCAACCTGTTCCAGCCGCAGCCGGTTGCCCAGGATATGAAGATTCAGCGGGAATGCCGCGACGACCAGATGGTCCAGCTGGCCGATGAAGCGGCTGCGTAGGAGCATCAGCGTGCCATCGATGACGTCACGCATTGCGACTGGCTCTTCGGCCGTGCGGCCCTTGCATGCAAGGGCTGCGCTCGGCACCGCCGACATGGCGGCCTTCTGGTGCGCCTATCGCGACGGCGTTGCCGAGCGCGGCAAGGCAAAGGTCGGCGACAAGACGCTACTCGACGTGCTCGATCCCATCGCGACGATGCTGGAAGCCGAGGCCGCCGCGGGCGCATCCCTCTCAGATGCGCTGACAGCGGCGGCGGACGCGGCGGAGGAGGCACTGGAGGCGACCAGATCAATGGTCGCACAGCATGGCAAGGCTGCCGCGTTCCAGGAAAAGACGATAGGCCTTCAGGATGCCGGTGCGACCGTTGGGGCGTTCATGATCCGCCGCATGGCGAAATTCGTGGCAGCTATGTAGTATTAATACCGCAATCCTTCCATGAACTCGGATCGGTGACGGTTCGGCACGGGCAAAATGAGGCCGATATGCCTAACTTTTTTGGAGGGGAGTGTACCCTGCCAGGCGGACATATGCGCCGGGGTGATGGTTTGAATGCTATGCTACTTAGCGCATCCAATTGCGGCAGGCGGTAGGGGCGTCAATTTGGCTCTTGAAATCGCCGCAATGAAAGGCCATGTCCGGGGCATGCACATGGATACGTTTGTTAGGATATCGCGGCTGATCGATCAAGCACGCTCCGTTCCCCGGAGCCGGCAGCCCTGATCCTGTAACGCCGCCGCAGACCCCGCCGCTCCGGGAACCACACGACCAAACAGTGCGGTTCATTGCGCCTCTACCTGGTGCATCGAAGGAGTGTATCCATGTCTGTCTCCCAGCTTTCCCGTATCTGTCTTTCCTGCGACCGGCCCCAGCCACGGGCCGCAGTCCGTTGCCCCTGGTGCCGGACGCCCATCGCTATCGTCCCGCGTAGCAGGCCCGGCCTGTTGTGGAGGACCCGACAATGAAACCGGCGGCAAGGGTGCTGGAACATGTCTCCGGTGCTGACGCGCCGGGCGGACGGCAGCAGATCGGTGTCCTTCCCTGGCGCATCCAGCGCGATGGCGAGATGAGGATATTGCTCATCACCTCGCGTACACGCGGGCGTTGGATCGTGCCCAAGGGGTGGCCGGTGAAGGGATATCCGCTCCTCGTCGCGGCCTCGCGCGAAGCCTTCGAGGAGGCCGGCGTCATCGGCGATATTTCGCCGTCACCGATGATGGCCTTTCGGTACCAGAAGATCCTGGACGACGGTTCGCAGGCACTCTGCCGTGTCACAGTGTTCGGCATGAACGTGCGCGGCACGCTCAGCCATTGACGGGAGAAGGGGCAAAGAAAGCGGCAATGGTTTTCGCTTGGAGAGGCCGCAGACAGGCTCGACGACGCCGAGCTCGCCGCCTTCGTGCGGGCGCTCGATGATGAACCGGAGCACCCCGAACCCTTCCGCTGCACGGGCGGTAGAAAACCGCCGCCCGGTGAACCGCAAATGATCGGGGGCTGAGGCGATGCCGATGTCTTCGACAGGCCCCACACGCCGGCGGCGGCTTCCCGTTCGTTCCATCCATAGGGTCAGCGCCGGACGCTGATTGCCTGGCGTCACTACCTGCCACGGTAAGAGTGATGCCAGGAATTGCCGATCCGAGATTGAAACCTGCGGAGCAACGCCGGTCGGCCTTGCCGTGTCCGTTGCCCTATCCAGAAAGACCAGAAATGACCTTCAGATACAGCCATACCTTCCCCATCATCGGCCCGAACAAGCTGCCCCGCTTCCGCCAGTGGGCAGCGGAGAACATTCCGGGCGTTGCCGTGTCCCTGCCGCCCCAGGTTCCCGTCAAGAGCACGGCCCTGACGGTGCGCCTGAAGTCCGTCGAGGATCGCAACACGCTGATCGGGAAACTGGCCGGCGTGGAGTTCTAACGAACCGCAGCAGCGGCGGACGAAAGGCCTTCATCGCCTCATAAACATTCCGCTACATATGGATGGTTATAGGAATAGGCATGTCGTTCGCCGCTATGCCCCTTGGGGCATGCCAGCCCGCGACATCGTTTCCGGCGTTAGCTCCCCCTTTGCCACTTTCCGATGGTGGAGAGGCGAACTATTTCTGCGGACCGGTTTCGCTCCGACGGGACTTTCGTATTTGCCTCGTTGAAGCTCGAGGATGGGCGATGTACGCATTCATCGCAGCCTGTCCAACTGGACTGACATTGGGAGACAGGCTACGATACGCTCTGCATTGTAGTCGTGCGTTGGTCGGAAGCCTTCGGGAGGAAAGCGGATGCCTATGCGTTTCGATCACGCAGATCATGTGCATACCGTTGCGGCCCATTCCTCGGCTGCGGCGAGTTCGCCGGTCGCAGCCTCCTGGCGCCGTTGCCTCACCCTTCACGGCCTTTCCCCTGAAGAGGCTCGTGCGCCCTGGCGACTGAGCGAAGCAGAGTTCCGGCAGGCCCGATATCGTTCCAGCGCGCTGATCGAGGAGGCGAGCGGCGAGATCGACCGGCTGTTTGCGACCGTCGGCAGGGCCGGCTGCTGCTTGCTTTTGACGGACGAGAACGGCATTGCGCTGGAACGCCGGGGCGCGGCGGGCGACGACCGTGACTTCCGCGGTGTCGGTCTCTGGTCCGGCATGGTCTGGAGCGAGGCTAGCGTCGGCACCAACGGAATCGGCACGGCGCTTGCCGATGAGCGGGCCATGTTAATCCTGCGTGACCAGCATTTCCTGTCGTGCAACACTGGCCTTTCCTGCACGACGGCGCCGATCCGTGACCATACCGGCCGCGTTGCGGCGGCCATCGACATCTCCACCTGCCGCAACGATGCGAACGAGATGACCATGTCGATCCTCTCCCAGGCCGTGCGCGATGCCGCCGCACGGATCGAGGCAGGTCTCTTCCGCCGTGCCTTTTCGGCGGCTCGCATCCTTCTCGTGCCCGTTGACGGCAAAGCGGCGCCGGCCTTGCTCGCGATTGACCGCGACGATCTCGTCCTCGGCGCCACCCGGGCGGCAAGACAGGCCCTCGGCCTCGATGACCGGCGCATCGCGACAGGTGTCGCGGCCTCCGATCTCCTGCGCGAGGATCGTGCAGATGAGGGGCGGGAGCTCGACGATGCCGAGCGTGCTGCCCTTCGCCGCGTACTCACCCGCGCCGGCGGTAATGTCAGTCAGGCGGCGGATCTCCTGCGCATTAGTCGTGCGACGCTGTACCGAAAGATGAAGAAGCTCTCGGTCAATTGATGCTGCGCCGCAGCACAGACCATCGCGCCGCTGTGTCTCAAATCTGAAACAGTTGCGCTGCCTATCGCCTACCTGCCTCTACCGGATACCGCCAAAGCGCCGCACCATCCTGTTGACGGCCCAATCCGGGCCCTTAATGGGAGGAATGACATGCTGCACCAGAAGATTGTCGAAAACCCGTATAAGGCAAAATACGGCAATTTCATCGGTGGTGAATGGCGGGAGCCGGTCTCGGGCCGCTACTTCGATAACATCACCCCTATCACCGGCGGCAAGCTCTGCGAAATCGCCCGTTCCGACGCAGCCGACATCGAACTTGCCCTGGATGCGGCGCATGCCGCCAAGGACAAGTGGGGCCGCACCTCGACCACCGACCGCTCCAACATCCTCATGAAGATCGCCCAGCGCATGGAGGACAATCTCGATCTCCTCGCTCGCGCCGAGACCTGGGACAATGGCAAGCCGCTGCGCGAAACGCTCGCCGCCGACATTCCGCTCGCCATCGACCATTTCCGCTATTTCGCATCCTGCGTGCGCGCGCAGGAAGGCGGGATCAGCGAGATCGACCAGGAGACCGTCGCCTATCACTTTCACGAGCCGCTTGGCGTGGTCGGCCAAATCATCCCGTGGAATTTCCCGATCCTGATGGCGGCCTGGAAGCTGGCGCCCGCGCTTGCCGCCGGCAATTGCGTGGTGCTGAAGCCCGCCGAGCAGACGCCGTCCTCGATCCTCGTCTGGACCGAACTTGTTGGCGACCTGCTGCCGGCTGGCGTGCTCAACATCGTCAACGGCTTCGGGCTCGAAGCCGGCAAGCCGCTCGCCTCGAGCCAGCGCATCGCCAAGATTGCCTTCACTGGTGAGACGACGACCGGCCGCCTCATCATGCAATATGCCAGCCAGAACCTCATTCCAGTAACGTTGGAACTGGGCGGCAAGTCGCCGAACATCTTCTTCGCCGACGTTATGAACGAGGACGACGAATACCTCGATAAGGCGCTGGAAGGCTTTGCGATGTTCGCACTGAACCAGGGCGAGGTCTGCACGTGCCCGAGCCGCGCTCTGGTGCATGAGAAGATCTATGACCGCTTCATGGAAAAGGCGATCAAGCGCGTCGAAAAGATCGTACAGGGCAACCCGCTCGACACGGCGACGATGATCGGTGCGCAGGCTTCGTCCGAGCAACTGGAGAAGATCCTCTCCTATATCGACATCGGAAAGCAGGAAGGCGCGGAAGTGCTGACCGGCGGCGGCCGCAACGATCTCGGCGGTGAGCTTGCGGAGGGCTATTACGTCAAGCCAACCGTCTTCCACGGCCACAACAAGATGCGCATCTTCCAGGAGGAGATCTTCGGACCGGTTGTCTCGGTCACCACCTTCAAGGACGATGCCGATGCGCTCGCCATTGCCAACGACACACTCTATGGCCTCGGGGCCGGCGTCTGGAGCCGTGACGCCAATCGCTGCTACCACTTCGGTAGGGACATCCAGGCCGGCCGCGTGTGGACCAACTGCTACCATGCCTATCCGGCACACGCTGCTTTCGGCGGCTACAAGCAGTCGGGCATCGGCCGCGAAAACCACAAGATGATGCTCGACCACTACCAGCAGACCAAGAACATGCTGGTCAGCTACTCTCCCAAGGCGCTCGGTTTCTTCTGAGCGATCGCCGCCTTCTCTGCCTCCCTGTCGGAGAAGGTTTCCCGGGCGCGGTGCGCCGCGCTCCCTTCCCTCGCTTGCGGGGGAGGGGTTTTGCTCAAGGAGGACCGTTATGCCCGAAGTCGTGGCCGAGCCGCGCGTGATGGCGACCGAAGCCGCTCTGGAACTCATTCGGGAAATCCAGGTTGATCATCCAGATATCCTGTTTCACCAATCGGGCGGCTGTTGCGACGGTTCCTCGCCCATGTGCTACCCGGCGGACGACTATATCGTCGGCGACCGGGATGTGAAGCTCGGTGAGATCGGCGGCGTACCGGTCTATATCAGTGAAAGCCAGTTCAATGTCTGGCGGCACACGCAACTGATCATTGACGTCGTCCCGGGCCGAGGCGGCATGTTCTCGCTCGACAACGGACGGGAGAAGCGCTTTCTCACCCGCTCGCGTCTCTTCGGTGGCGGCGAAGCCTGTCTGCCGCCGGGGGCCTGATGGTAGGATGTGCCAGTGGCATCAAGCGACTTTCCAGATTGCGATAGCCGTTGCAATACGCGCGTACATGAAGTCGAACGCCTGCTTGACATGTCAGGAGCGCAATCAGGACAGTAGATAAAAAGTGGCCGCTCCGTTCCCCATTAATTCCAAGCCGGCGACGATGACGAAGGAGTCTCGTTCGATGCAGGATATCGCAATGCTCGTGGCGATGGCGGAGGGGCAGCTTCGTGCGTGTCGCCTTGCAACTTGCGATCAGCAAACGACGTGGGTAAGGCCGTTCAATGAATTGAAGGACAGCTTGGCGTGAAACTTTTCCAGTGCACCACCCATACCGTTCAGCTCTTGCGCTGAATAGCGTGCCCAGGGTGGAGCCAGACTGGCGGTTTTGAGCAGACACGCCGAAATTTTCCGCTTGCCTGACCAATAAGGGAGGCTTCCATGCTCCGTCGTACGAGCCATTGAGCGAAGCGATACGGAATCCACGAACGGGATTGCGCCGGCACCCGCTAAGTAGCTGCTTGGGGCCGGCGCCCGCCTTGCGCGCCGACGAGGGTATTGGATACCGTCTGCCGCCAACGGTTAGCGAAGAAGGGTGCGCACCCTGAAGAAAATAGCTGAAGCTCCGATCTTGTGGCCGTGGATATCTGAACCGATTGTCATTGACTGTGGCGCTGGGCCCTGCCGACCCTTGCGCCCAGCATGCGCACAAGCGTGTGGTCTCCCCGGATGAGGTGGTGGTGAATCGCTGCGCCGGCATGGGCGAGCGCCAGGAGCGCGGCGCCATAAGCGAGCGTTGCGTGCGTACGCGACCAGAACGCCTCTATGGCGTCCGACCGCTCGAGTGGTAGGTCGGGAACCAGAACGAGGTCGAAGGCAAAACTGGGGATATGCAGGGGCGAGGTCGAGGCGATCATCCAGCCGGCGAAGGGCACGATGACCGTCAGCGTCAGGAGCAGCCGATGGGCGGTTCGCGCCGCCGCGGCTTCCCACCGCGGCATCTCTGCGAGGGGAAGGGGCCGGATGCCAGAAAGGGACCAGGCAAATCGAGTCATGGCCAGGGCGAGGAGAAGGAAGCCGAACGATTTGTGCCACTGGTAGAGATCGAATTGCAGTCGCGGACGGTCGGCCACCGCCTGCGTGAGGAAGCCGAGCGCGATCTGTCCGGAAAACAGGAGGGCGATAGTCCAATGGAGGACAATCGCCACCGTTCCATACGATGTGTGGCTGTTGCGCAGCACGGTCGCATCACTCCAGCTGTCTGTATGCCAAGGTTGCGATCTCCAGCAGCCGGTTGCGCGGCAACTCGCCGACCAGGGCGCAGCTTATCGCCTCGTCGGTCCAGACGAATGCTTCGAGCGGATCGAGCGCGGCA
>Ga0182738_1002452_pt1 | contig 21977 bp, 18 predicted proteins | sample eDN5th30CBELigMG_FD_128876 | JGI IMG/M metagenome (GOLD analysis project Ga0182738, IMG submission 128876) | Enriched Miracle-Growth compost microbial communities from Emeryville, California, USA - eDNA 5th pass 30_C BE-Lig MG (version 2)... ...
GCTGGCGGCGTCGCCTTCTACGGCACGCTCGAAGGCTACTTCAAAGCCGTCGACCAGAAGACCGGCAAGGAACTGTTCAAGTTCAAGACGCCGTCGGGCATCATCGGCAACGCCATGACGTATGAGCATGGTGGCAAGCAGTACGTCGCCGTGTTCTCGGGCGTTGGCGGCTGGGCCGGTATCGGTCTCGCTGCTGGCTTGACGAACCCGACCGATGGTCTGGGTGCTGTGGGTGGCTACGCTGGCCTCAAGCAGTACACGAACCTTGGTGGTTCGCTGACAGTCTTCGCGCTCCCGTAATCGGGCGCTACACAATTGAGCCGGCGTGGGGCAACCTGCGCCGGCTCTTTTTGCCGTTTACGGACGGTTCCATACCACTAATACTGCCGTTTCGCAGAACTCGGGGCCAGCAGAGCCAAATCAATCGAGTTGCGGAACGAGCGAGAAATTCAAACGTTCGGTGTTCACCGTTGCCATATCGGCAGGCTGTTCGCAGGGAGCGTAAACATTAAAGTTGAGACACCAGGGCGGAGTGCGGCGAAAGTGGCCTTGAACGGCGGCTCAGCACAATTCAAAAGACAGTAAGATAAAAGAAGCCAAGAGGAAGCTCGTGAACAAGTTCAGCAAAAAAATAGCGGTTGCAGTTATTTCCTGTGCCGCCGCCACGATGGCGCTTGCAGTGCCATCTTTCGCCGACGATGCTGCATCGACGGACACAAAAGATATTAAAGACCGTACGTCCCCGCCGGACCCCGTGTCTGAGCTTGCCAAACAGCAGGGCTTCAAATTCGAAGATGGCCGCTATCGCAACAAGGACGGCGAACCGCAGTACGTCGTGACAAAGGATTACATGGTTGATTGGGCTACATGGAACGGCTTCCGCCGTTATCATGACGCCTGCCACGTTTGCCACGGTCCGAACGCTCTGGGCAGCACCTTCGCGCCGGCGCTCAAGGACTCGCTCAAGACGATGGATTACGGCACGTTCGTTGCGACGGTTTCCGGCGGTAAGAAAGAAAACCGTGGCGGCACGCTGTTCGTCATGCCGGCCTTCGGCGAAGATCGCAATATCATGTGCTATCTCGACGATATCTACACGTACATCAAAGCCCGTTCCACCGATGCGATGCCTCCGGGCCGCCCCGCTGGCCGCGAGGATATCTCGGACGCAGCACGTAAGGCCGCCGACGAATGCACGGGCGGCTGAGGTGAGCGGTCTTTCCGTCCTCACCAAATGTTGATGCGTCTTCGGCTATCGGCGAGTTGAAGACGTACAATATATCAATATCGGCACTCTTGGGGGCAGGTCGAAATCGCGGCGTGCCCCCTTCGCATATGGGACTCACGGCCCGCATATCGAAACAAGCAAAAAAGGTATCGACGTGAAGAAACAAACGCCCAACACCGCATTTTCGCATATGTCCCTTCTGGCAATTGCGATCGCGGGATTGTTTTCAGGCTTTGCCATCGCGAGCGGAGCGAATGCAGCTGACGTGCCGCGTGCCAGCCTCGTCAATCGCAAGGAGCTTCGCGTCTGCGCCGATCCCTCAGACATGCCGTTCTCCAATCAGAAAGGCGAAGGCTTTGAGAATAAGATTGCGGACATTATCGCCGACGAATTGAAAATACCCGTCAAGTACACATGGTATCCCAAGTCGATGGGCTTCATTCGGATGACGCTGTCGGCGAAGCGTTGCGACCTTGTTATCGGTTGGGGGCAGGGGGACGATATCGTCCTCAACACGAACGCGATCTATAGATCGACGTCGGCTCTTATTTACAAAAAGGGCACTGGGCTCGATGGCGTGGATACGTTGGCCGACCCGCGTCTCAAGGGAAAGCGAATTGGCGTCGAACAGGGTTCTCCGGGCGGCAATTATGTTGCGCACTATGGGCTGATGGGTAACGTCCACGGTTATCCGATGAACGTCGACCGGCGCTACTCCAACCCCGCCAAGGATATGATCGACGATATTCGCAAGGGCGACGTCGATGCGGGCGTTCTGTGGGGCCCGATCGCGGCATACTGGGCAGCGCAGGACGGCGGCGGAGAGATCGTTGTTGTTCCGCTGTTGAAGGAACACGGCGCCGGCAAGATTGCCTTCCGCATTACGATGGGCGTTCGCAACGGCGACGATGCCTGGAAACGGGAGCTCAATGACATCATCCGCAAGCGCCGGGGCGATATTGACAAAGTGCTTTTGGATTACGGTGTGCCGCTCCTCGTCGATGACGACACATCGATGGAGATGGTGACGAAGCCGCGCCATGAGAAATCGTTCAGCGCAACGCCGGCTAGCGCTACAACTCCCGAGCATGCTCCGTCATCTCAGTCGACGTCGCCCTGATCTAACTGGTGCGAACCGTTAGCATGGCCTTCGGGCCATGCTAGGGTCGTCGTGCGTGGCAGCACAGGGAATGGAAGGAACTGGCGTCGGCGATTGTACCGAGACCAGCGTTTGGCAGCATGGCGATTTCATTTTGCAGGCTGTGGCGAACGATCTTACCTGGGATCGTTGAGATCGTCCGCCGGTGTCTGTGGCAAACTATTTTGCTTTGCGGCATTCTCGGCAGCCAAATGGCTCCGGCCATTGCGGCCGATATCGCAATATCCACGCCTGTTACCGAGACGGCGGTCACGCCGCCGCCGGAACCCGACGACTATCGTCGCGACAACTATCGCAGCCCGGTGCCGTTGACGCTGAAAGGCGCCAACGTCCTATCTGACAATGAGGCGATGAAGATCTGGTCGGCAAAATCCGCCATTTTCATCGATGTCTACCCGCATCCCCCGAAGCCGCCGGATCTGCCCGCAGGGACATTGTGGCGCGAGACGACACACCAGTCGATCGAAGGCGCAGTCTGGCTTCCGAATGTGGGCTACGGCGTCCTATCTGCGGCGCACGCGGATTATTTTCAGCGCAACCTCAAATCCCTTACGCATGGGAACAAATCGCAAGAACTCGTCTTTTTTTGCCTTCGAGATTGCTGGCAGAGCTGGAATGCTGCTAAGCGCGCCTTGAGCTACGGCTATACCAACGTCGATTGGTACCGCGACGGGACCGACGGTTGGCAAGAAGCGGGTGGGCTTGTCGAAGACGTCCGTCCGCTGCCATAAGGCGGCAGGCTGCGGCAACCGTCCGTGCCACAATTGGCGGCGGTTTTGGTCGGCTTGACGCTACGGCGGCGGGTAGCGGAATGAACTTGTCACGTTAAGGTAGCGCCGCGGCGATGTTGTTCCCCAATCGCAGACGAGGACCTCGGTGACACTTAACGAATTGGCGATTTTGCTCGCGGCCCTGGCTCTCGCAGCGCCTTTAGCGCGCTGGCTGGGGATCGCGGCGGTTCTCGGTTATCTGGTCGCCGGCGTCCTGCTCGGCCCATTTGGCGTCGGGAGGCTGTTCACGGAACAGGACGCGGAGCAGGTTTTGCACTTCGCCGAGTTCGGCGTCGTGTTGCTGCTATTCCTGATCGGGTTGGAGTTGAGGCCCAAGAGGCTTTGGGCGATGCGCCAAGCCGTCTTCGGTTTAGGCGCGGCGCAGGTCGTATTGACGGCGGCTGTCCTGACGGTGATCGGCACGCTTTTCTTCGATACCCCGTGGCAGCCGGCCCTTTTTGCCGGCGCCGCGTTGGCGCTGTCGTCCACGGCATTCGCGCTGCAGGTGATGGAAGAAAACGGCGAACTCCAGGCACGCCACGGGCGCCTCGGTTTCTCCGTCCTGTTGTTCCAGGATTTGGCCGCTATCCCGCTCATTGCGCTCGCTCCCTATTTCGCGGTGACCGCCAAGCAGCTGGTTCCTCACATCGATTACCTCGCCTTCGCGAAGGGCTTGGCGACGATCGCGGTTGTCGTCATCGTCGGCCGTTTCGTGCTTGACGTCCTCCTGCGCATCGTTGCGCTGTCGAAGGTCAAGGAAGCGATGACGGCTGCGGCGCTGCTGACCGTGGTCGGTGTGACGCTCATCATGGAGTCGGTTGGTCTTTCCGCTTCGCTCGGCGCCTTCATTGCGGGCGCGCTGCTTGCGGAAAGCAGTTATCGCCACGAACTCGAAGCCGACATTGCGCCATTCGAGGGGCTGCTGCTCGGTATATTTTTCACCGCGATCGGCATGTCGTTGAACCTAAGGCTGCTGATCTCGGAGCCGCTGCTGATCGCGGGGTTGACGGCCTTGCTGATCGCGGCAAAGGCCACAGTACTGTTCGTTCTCGGCCGCTGGCAGGGGCTTGAGGCGGGGCCGGCGCGGCGACTGGCATTGGCGCTGTCGCAGGGCGGTGAATTTGCATTCGTGCTGTTGTCGGTTGGGCGTGCGGCTGGCGTGCTCGGCGCGCAGCCGTCCCAGATTCTTGCCGTTGTCGTCACGTTGTCGATGGCGATGACACCAATCCTGCTCATGCTCGACAAGATGTTGACCAAGAAGGTTGCGCCACAACGCGCGTATGATCCCATCCCGGAAAACGATGGACACGTCGTGATTGCTGGCTTTGGCCGTTTTGGCCAGATCACGGCACGTGTTCTCAGGGCAAAGGGCATTCCTTTCACCGCGCTGGATATCAGCGCCGAGCAGATCCAGTTTGTAAAACGCTTCGGCAACGATGCGTTTTTTGGCGATGTCAGCCGCCCCGAGGTGCTAGAGGCGGCGCAAATCGGGCGGGCTCGTGCTTTCGTTCTGGCGATCGACGATGTCGAAGCGTCGATGCGTGCGGCGGAAATCGTCAAGACCCACTATCCGGACGTGCCGATTTATGCCCGGGCGCGCGATCGTATGCATGCCATGAGATTGCTCGATCTTGGCGTTAAAGGGCTGCGGCGCGAGACATTTCTTGCGTCGCTCGATTTAACGCGGCTTCTGCTGCTCGGGCTTGGGTATTCGCAGCGCGTCGCCGAGCGGACGGTGAATACGTTTAGGGACCATGACGAGCGGCGTCTGAACGAGGATTATAAGCTCGCGAGCGATGCCGATAAGCTGGTCGAAAGGGCGCGCACCTACCAAGCCATGCTCGAAAAGCTGTTCGAGGAAGACGAGGTTGAAGAAGCCAAGCTGGCTCAGGCCGAGAAGCCACAGGCCGATGGAAAGGCAAAATCCCGGGCCGGGGCGGCGTGACACTTCGTCATTTTGTGCCAATGCCGGAAAAGCTGGGACTTTCCCGTCGATCGGAGTGGCGAGTGCGGTAGACGGCCCCCGGTTCGCCCGGTAAATGTCCGTCCAACTTTCATGACTGTGCGCCTTGGGCGCCATCCGACGGGACCGACGGACATATGAGTAAAGCGCAGAGCAAGGCGGCTGCTGCACCGGCTGCGAGCGTTCGGGATATGGCCAATGCCCTTCGCGCGCTGGCGATGGATGCCGTGCAGGCGGCCAATTCCGGTCATCCGGGTATGCCGATGGGCATGGCGGATGTCGCCACCGTTCTTTTCAACGATGCGCTGAAGTTTGATGCGGCAAATCCCACTTGGCCCAATCGCGACCGCTTCGTGCTGTCGGCCGGGCACGGCTCGATGTTGCTTTACGGATTGCTGCATCTGACCGGATACCCGGGCATGAGCATCGATGAGTTGAAGAACTTCCGCCAATTCGGTTCGAAGACGGCGGGGCATCCTGAATATGGCCATGCGCCGGGAATTGAAACGACGACGGGACCGCTCGGCCAAGGCATTGCCAACGCCGTCGGCATGGCGATTGCCGAACGGTTGCTCGCGGCGCGCGTCGGAAACGATCTCATTGACTATCGTACCTACGTCATTGCGGGTGACGGCTGCCTGATGGAAGGCATCAGCCAGGAAGCGATTTCGCTGGCGGGGCATTTGAAGCTCGGCAAGCTGATCGTATTCTGGGACGACAACTCGATTTCAATCGATGGAGCGACGAGCCTTTCTGTTTCCGACGATCAGATCGAACGCTTCAAGGCGTCGGGCTGGAATACGGCGCGCGTCGACGGCCATGATCCCGATGCCATTGCGGCGGCCATCAAGAACGCAAAGGCTGACGCCTCGCGCCCATGGCTGATCGCTTGCAAGACCGTTATTGGATACGGCTCGCCGAACAAGGCGGGCAAACCTTCGGCTCATGGCGAAGCGCTTGGTGTGGACGAGATCAAGGCGACGCGCGAGCGGCTCGACTGGCCATATCAGCCGTTCGATATTCCCGATCATGTTCTCACCGCGTGGCGTGTGGCCGGTGCTCGCGGAGCCAAGGCGCAGGCCGATTGGGTGAAGCAACTTTCCGCGGTGAGCAACGAAGCCAAGGCGCTTATCAACGGCCGCAAATTGGAAACGGCAGTCAAAGCCGCCATCTCCGAGGCCAAAGCGGCGTTCGCCAGCGATACGGCTAAGCGCGCGACCCGCGTCTGGTCTCAGCTGACTTTGGAACGGCTTGTTCCATCCGTGCCGGAATTGATCGGCGGATCAGCGGATCTCACTGGTTCGAACGGCACGAAAACAAAGCATCATAACGCCGTCACGCCTGAGAACTTCAGCGGCAACTACATTCACTATGGCGTGCGCGAGCATGGCATGGCCGCGGCGATGAACGGCATCGCATTGTCCGGCTCATTCATTCCATATGGAGGCACGTTCCTCGTCTTTACCGACTACTGCCGTCCCTCTATCCGATTGTCGGCACTGATGCAGCAACGAGTCATCTACGTGATGACGCACGATTCCATTGGTCTCGGCGAAGACGGCCCGACGCATCAGCCCGTGGAGCAATTGAGCGCATTGCGCGCGATTCCGAACCTGCACGTCTTCCGTCCGGCGGATGGCGTCGAAACGGCGGAATGCTGGGAGCTTGCAATCAATACCAAGACAACGCCGTCGGTACTGGCGCTGTCACGGCAAGCGGTTCCGAACCTGCGCAGCAACGATGCGGAAAACCGAAGCGCCAAAGGCGGCTATGTTCTGAAAACTGCGGAGGGTCAGCGCGATGTGACCTTGCTCGCGACCGGCTCCGAAGTCGGTACGGCGGTCGACGCAGCTGCCGCTCTCGCCAAGGACGGTATTTACGCTGCTGTCGTCTCCATGCCGTCGTTCGAACTCTTCCGCGCGCAGCCCGAGAGCTACCAGCAGGATGTGCTCGGTACGGCGCCGCGTATCGCGATCGAAGCGGGTATCGCTCAGTGCTGGTACGAATGGCTGAGAAAGGGTGACAAGTTTGTCGGCATGACAGGCTTTGGTGCCTCGGCTCCGGCCGCGAAGCTGTTCGAACACTTCGGCATCACGGCGACGCATGTTGCGGACGTCGCCCGGCAGTGCATCGGATCGAAAGCCAGCTGAGTGTCACATGTAACGCCGGCTGTTATTGAAACGTACTGGTAGCTCGCATGAATCTCGACAAGCTGAAAACGACGGATGGCCTCGACGTCGAAGGAAAGCGCGTGATCGTCCGCGCTGACCTCAATGTCCCGATCAAATCCGGGAAGGTCACGGACGCGACGCGCATCGAACGTATTGTGCCGGGACTGAAAGCGTTGGCGTCACGCGGCGCCAAGGTCATCGTCATTTCGCATTTTGGCCGGCCGAAAGGGATTGACGCGGACCTTTCGTTGAAGCCGGTCGCCCGAACTCTTCAGGCTCTTCTCGGGCGCCCTGTCCTGTTCGGCGAGGATTGCATCGGGGAAGCAGCTGCCGCCGCCGTCCAGCAGTTGAACAACGGCGATATCGCCGTTCTGGAAAACCTTCGCTTCCACAAGGGCGAGGAAAAGAACGATCCGGCGTTTGCTGCCGAGCTTGCCAAACTCGGCGATATCTTCGTGGAAGATGCATTTTCATGCTCGCATCGTGCGCATGCATCGACCGAAGGGCTGACGCATCATTTGCCGTCGTATGCGGGTCCGCTTCTCATGGAAGAAATCAACGCACTGCGGACGGCGCTGGAAAAGCCGCAACGCCCCACGGCGGCTGTCGTCGGCGGTGCCAAGGTGTCAACGAAGATACCCGTGCTGACCAATCTGGTCGCCAAAGTCGATAAGCTCATCATCGGCGGCGGCATGGCCAACACGTTCCTGCAAGCGACCGGAACAATGGTCGGCAAATCGTTGGCTGAACCCGAATTTGGGGGGACCGCGCGCGATATTCTCAAGGAAGCCAAGCAAAAAGGCTGCGAGATTATCCTTCCCGTTGATGCCGTCATTGCACGCGAATTCAAGGAAGGTGCCGCGAACGAGGTCGTCGATATCGACAGTGTGCCATTCGACGCGATGATCCTCGACATCGGGCCGAAATCGATTGCGCATTTGTCAAAGGTTCTGGAAGGCACGAAGACACTTTTGTGGAATGGCCCGATGGGCGCGTTCGAAATTGCCCCGTTCGGTGAAGGCACTTTTTCGCTGGCGCGCGCAGCCGCTGCTTTGACCAAATCCGGCGATCTGGTTTCTGTCGCTGGTGGCGGCGACACGGTGGCGGCGCTGAACGCGGCTGGCGTCACCGGCGACTTCACTTACGTCTCGACAGCGGGAGGCGCGTTCCTCGAATGGCTCGAAGGCCGCGACCTGCCGGGCATCGCCGCGCTGACACGCTAGCATCACTGAATTCGGACTATTCGATGCACTGAGGAAAGTAGACCAGCAGCATGTTTGCAGATGCGCATATCTACATCGGCGTCGCTCTCGCGGGACTAGCGAGTTTTCTGTCGCCGTGCGTGCTGCCTCTGGTGCCGCCGTACCTTGGGTACATCGGCGGCACGACGCTCGATCAACTGACAGGCGAAGACAGCGTAGACCGCCGCGTCTGGGGACGTGTCGTTCTCGCGTCGATCATCTTCGTTCTCGGCTTCACGACGGTCTTCGTAGCTCTGGGCGCGGGGGCGAGTTCGATAGGGCAGGTGCTGCTGTCCTATCGCGCATCGCTCGGGATCGTGGCGGGTATCGTGATCGTCCTCTTTGGCCTGCATTTCCTCGGTGTATTCCGGATTCCGCTGCTTTATAGCGAGGCGCGCTATTCAGCGGCGGCGGAAGAAGCGAGTTTGCTCAGTGCCTACATCATGGGCCTCGCTTTTGCCTTCGGGTGGACGCCGTGCATCGGGCCGGTGCTGGCGACGGTTTTGACATTGGCCGCGAGCGAGTCGAGCCTATGGTCGGGCGTCAAGCTGTTGTTCGTCTATTCGCTCGGCCTCGGCATTCCGTTCGTTCTGGCAGCCGTTGCGATCCGGCCCTTTCTCGGCTTTATGAAGCGCTTCAAGAAGCATTTCGCCACGCTTGAGAAAGTTATGGGCCTGTTGCTGGTGGTGACGGGATTGCTGTTTATTTTTGGAGCCCAGAACTGGTTCGGTCAGTGGATGATCGAACACTTTCCGAGTTTGGCGAAGATTGAGTCTCTCATCACGCCGGCCGATCTTGGAAATGAAATCCTGAGGCGAGGTACGCCTTAACCGGCTTTGATTGCGGATCAAGACGATGGCTGCCGAAGCGTCTCCGATCGCTTTGACTATCGCGGGTTCCGATCCCTCGGGCGGGGCGGGGATTCAGGCGGACCTTAAGACGTTTTCGGCGTTCGGCGTTTATGGCGCCACAATCCTGACCGCGTTGACCGCTCAGAACACAATGGGTGTCTCCGGCGTTTTTGCCATCCCGCCAGACTTCATCGCCGCGCAATTTCATTCGGTGACGTCGGATCTACAGGTTTCGGCGATCAAGACCGGCATGCTTGGCGATGCGCCGACCGTGGAAATGGTGGCTCGATTGCTCTCCGAAATTCCCTCCGTGCCGGTTGTCGTAGATCCGGTCATGGTGGCGACGAGTGGCGATGTTCTTTTGGCACCGGAAGCAATTGAAGCGGTTCGGGCGTCACTGATCCCGAGGGCCTTGCTGATCACGCCGAACATTCCGGAGGCTGCGACGTTGCTGGGCGTCGAACCGGCGGAGTCTGAAGCTCAGATGTGCGCGCAGGCCGAAGCTCTGATGACATTTGGCTGTGGCGCAGTTCTCCTAAAGGGCGGCCACGCCGACGGGTCGGATGCGTTGGATGTTTTGTTCGACGGCAAGGTGCATCATGTTTTGCGGCGGCCGAGAATTGAGACGCCCAATATGCATGGGACGGGCTGCACGCTTTCTGCTGCCATTGCGGCCAACATGGCGTTGGGAGCGCGCCTTGATGAGGCGGTGGTTTCTGGCAAGAACTTCGTCTGGAATGCACTCGAAGCAGGCGCTGGACGTCGGATCGGTCAGGGCAACGGCCCCGTCGATCATCACTTCGCGATCAGACAATCCCTGCGCGCACGATAGATCGCCCAATTTGCCAAACATGCTGCAATGCAACTCCACCTGTGGCGGTCACGCATCTAGGAGCGCGCGTCGTTCTTTCCCGGTAGATCATGGCTTGCGAGGGCGTCTTCACTTTGGCAGGTTGCGCGCGGCTTCGGCGGCTAACGCCGGGAAACATCTCCGGGGGGAGAGCTAAGCTCGTTTCATAGGGTGGAAATGGGCTTGGCAAAAACCGGTCCGCTCACGGCGGGCCGGTTTTTTTGTTGCCGAGCGAGCACACAAGACCGCTTTCTCGAATGCCGAGCGGCAATGTTGTTCGAAAGTTGCGTGGGGTTGAAGCGCGGCGCGGCTATTGTGTCAAAGTAGCCGAAGAGCGCTGCACTGAGCGATCGGGGCTATTCATAGGCGCTTCCTAGGGGGCAGGGACGATGCCGTTGTTACGTACCAATCTGCATGTGTTGCGCGTTGCCGGCGTCGCTTTGACGGCTGTAGCGGCCGCAAGTTCGGCCGCGTTGGCGGGCGGCTTCGACATTCACGAACAATCGACAGTTTTCATGGGCTCGGCATCGGCCGGTTCGGCTGCCGGAGGCAGTCTCGGATCGATGTTCTGGAACTCCGCCGCAACGGCGCAGTTTCCTGGGCTCAATACGGAGTCGTCGTACATTCTGGTGCTGCCTTACGGCAATATCGATATCGACCATTCGCCGTTCGGTCTCACGGGCAGCAGCGGGAACATCGGCATCGATGCGATGACGAGTTCGAGCTACGGCGCTTATCAAGTGGCACCCGACCTGTGGGTCGGCATGGCGATAAACTCGCCGTTCGGCCTGGCGACCAAGCCGAACAACACCGCATATCCTGGTTCGTTTCTCGGCGTCACCAGCAAGCTGCTGACGGTCAATGCCAACCCCACGGTCGCCTACAGAATCGCACCGGGCATCACGATCGGCGCCGGTGTGCAGATCGAATGGGCACAGGGCAAATTGCAATTCCGGGATTCGATGTCGACGATCGCGCAATTCGGCGGAACGGATTGGGCCTTCGGCGGCACCGCCGGTATCACGTTGCAGCCAACAGAAGGCACGACGATCGGTCTGGGATACCGGTCGCAAATGACCCACGACCTCGATGGCAGCTTCACGTCGCTGATGACCGGAACGATGCCCGGCGTCGGAACGATCAACCTGCCGGATATCGTGACCTTGAGCTTGCGCCAAGTCGTGACGCCAACGACGCGCCTGTTAGGCACTGTGCAATGGTCGAACTGGAGCCGCTTCAAGGATCTAACCCTTGCCGTTCCTGTCGGGGATTTGAAAACAGCCGCCAATTGGGATGATGGCTGGTTTTTCTCGATCGGCGGCGAATACGACTACTCGCCGAATCTCACCCTTCGCTCCGGCATCGCGTATGAGATTTCGCCGATTGACGACGCCTCCAAGCGTCTTGTTCAGATTCCGGACAATAACCGCGTCTGGTTGAGTGTCGGTGCGAGCTACGCGTGGAGCGAGGCGATGACGATCGATCTCGCCTATTCTCACATCTTCATCGAGGACGGTGGCGTCGATCTCTACACAACCTCCACGCCGGTCACGCCGGGCGGCGTTGGCCCCTTTACCGGAAATGTGCAGGCTTCCGTGGATCTGTTCTCAGTCGGTTTGCGGACGAAATGGTGAGCCGGATTTCCTGATCATGAAACAATAAAAACCGGGGCGCAAACCCCGGTTTTTTTTATTAGAGACGGATGTTGGATCATGGCCCGTCGTCGACCTTCAGTTCGTGCAGAACGCTTTCCAGAACGCCCTCGAGTTTGCTCGCGGCGGTGTCCAAAGTATTCGCGGCAGCGACGGCGCGCCGCGATTGGGAAGCCTGCGATTGACTCATGGCATAGAGTTTACCGGCATTGCGCGCGATCTCCTCGCAGCCTTTGGGATCGAACGGGTTGGCCTGCAGCGACCACGCAATGTCGTGAATGTCCTCGGCGGCCTTAAGGATGGCGTGCGTCGGCAGAATGCCTTCGTCGACAGTCGGCCGCGCCATGAGATTCGCACGCGTTTCGGCGAGGCTGGCCTTCACGGCTTCAATTTCGGCCTTCAACTGCCCGAGCAAGGCAGGCGGTTCGCGCAATGAGCTTTGTAGGCGCCGGATTGCGTCCTCGAGAAGGTTGCTGTCGAGGCGGCGGGCGCGGCGACCGTGTTCAGCAAGGAACCAGCGTCCGCGCGCGGTTTCCAGAAGTGTCGTCTCAATCGCCCGGTATTCGGTTTCCGTATCTTCTGCCACCGCTAGAGAAAATGGCTGCATCGTCGTGTTGTGCTCCGCAAAATCGATCAAGCCATATGCGATTCTTGTCGCACGATCAGGAGCCAACGGGTCCTGGGCTGGGATAAACGGTGCAGAGGCAAGAGGCGTAGCAATTTCGCACCGGGGTGACTAAAGGATCGGCACGACAGCGGGCGGTTTGAGAATGGCGCGAGCATGAATCTGGAGGAGGGCGACAAGCGCGCTTTTGCGGTGCCGGTGGCGTTATTCTATGCCGCTCTCTTCGTCGTCTACGGCATGTGCGTACCGTTCCTTCCGGTTTGGCTCGATTGGCGCGGGCTGACGGCGGGCGAGATCAGCGTCGTAATTGCCGCGCCGCTGTTTCTTCGCGTTCTGTTGACGCCGGTGGTTGCCGTTGCGGCAGACCGCGGCGGGACTCATCGGCGTTATCTGGTGACGCTGTCATGGGCGGCGCTGGCGTTTGTTCTCGGGCTGGCGCTAGCGCAGCCATTCTGGCCGATACTGGTCTTCGCGACGCTGTTGATGATTTGCAATTCGACCACAATGCCGTTGATCGACACCATCGCGGTACAGGGAGCGCGTCTGCGCGGTTTGGACTATGGCCGCTTGCGTCTCTGGGGATCGTTGAGCTTCGTAGCGGCGAGTTTTGCGGGAGGACTTGCCATAACAGAGTTCGGCGGCGGTGCCGGCATCTGGCTAATCGCGGTCGGATGCGCGTTGACCTTGTTCGCTGCTTACGCAGTTCCCGAGCAAGGTAAGGTCGATGCGTCGACCGCGATCGTGCCGCCGCCGCTTTGGAAAGCGGCCGAACCGCGCGAGCTTCTGGCACGGCGCGAGTTCCAATTATTTCTGGTTGCCGGCGGATTTGTACAGGCAGCGCACGCGGCGTTCTTCGCCTTTGGCACATTGCTCTGGCAAAAGCAGGGGCTATCGGCTGCCTGGTGCGGAACGCTTTGGGCGATCGGTGTCTTTGCGGAAGTTCTGCTGTTCACATTCTCCGGGCGCGTCGCCGCTAAATTCGGCGCCGTTCGATTGATCGCGATCGGTGCGGCGGCCTCGGTCTTGCGATGGCTTGTGTTGGCGATTGAGCCGTCGCTCGTCGTTCTTGTGCCTTTGCAGCTCTTGCACGGCGTCACGTACGGTGCGTCGCATATTGGTGCCATGCATTTTATCCATGACGCCATTCCTCGTGACCGTGCGGCAAGCGCGCAGGCGCTCTATGCGACGGTCTCAGCAGGCGTCGCGATGGGCGTGGCGACGCTGCTGGCCGGATATCTCTATGCGCAGGCGGGCGCGCTGACTTACGTGGCGATGGCTGCAATTGCCGCGATCTCGCTCGCCGCCGCCGTGCGCCTTATTCAGATTTGGAACGGGCGCGAACTCGGTGCGCTTCCCGCCATATAAGCTTTATCCCCAAAGTTGAGGTTCGGGGGGAGAGATGTGTCCGTTGTCGATGTGCAGCGCAGGTTCGCGGTCCCGGGCTAATAGAAGCGGTCCGTCCAGATCAATCCAATCGGCGTCCGAAGCAAGAAGCATGGCGGGTGCAACGGCGAGCGACGTCGCGACCATCGATCCGATCATCACCTTGAGGCCACGACGCCTTGCTTCGCACGACAGAGTGATCGCGCCTGTCAGCCCGCCTGCTTTGTCGAGCTTGACGTTGACGGCGTCATAGAGACCTTCAAGACGATCGAGATCGCGAACGGTGTGAACGCTTTCGTCGGCGCAGATCGGCACGGTATGCGCGAAGGATCGAAGCGCGTCGTCCGCCGTAGCCGGTAGCGGTTGCTCGATGACCTCGACGCCGCATTCGGCTGCGACGGCCATGAACTCGGGAAGCATGTCGAGCGTCCAGGCTTCGTTGGCATCGACGAGGAGGCGGGCGTCGGGGCGGGCGGCTCGCACCGCGCGGATGCGTTCGGTATCGCCGGCCCCGCCGAGCTTCAACTTGAGGAGGGGCAAATGCCTAACGTCGGTGGCTTTGCGCGCCATTGCTTCCGGCGCATCGAGGCTGAGTGTATAGGCGGTGAGCTTCGAGATGGGTTTCGGCAGGCCGGCAAGAGTCGCAACCGTCGCGCCTCTCCGTTTGGCTTCGAGATCCCAGAGAGCGCAATCGAGTGCGTTGAGCGCCGCGCCGGGTTTCAATTGTCGAGAGAGGCTGGCGTGTTCGCTGATCGAACACGCCGCCGCGGTGATTGCTTCCAGCACGCCTTCGACGGTTTCGCCGTAACGCGCATAGGGTACAGCTTCGCCACGGCCTCGGTGTGATCCGTCATGCACGGTGACGACCACGACGTGGGCGGCGGATTTCGATCCGCGCGAGATGGAGAACGTGTCCTTGAGCGGCCAGATTTCGCTTTGTGCGTCAATGCGGAGTGCGGACATAAACTTTTAGCCAATGTCGCTTCGTTGCCCGACGCCGGATGTCCGCGCCGATCGCGAGATTAGCGGATGCGTCCGGCTGCGTGAGCGAGGAACAAATAGACGCGTCCGGTATCCGAGACCAGATGGTTCTGGGCTGTTCGGCCGGAAGGATCACGTACCTCGGCATCCTTGATGATGCGTTCGAAGTCGGAGAGGTAGCGGAAGATCGATTGCTCGAGATCGCTGTCCATCCTTACGCGGCTCGAAATTTGGTCGAACAGCGTGCGTGCCTCAGGTGCGTAGATGCTGCGAACCATGACATTTCGCTGGCCGGCGCGAATGCGGGCCCAGATCGCTCCCGCTGTGGCGGGATCAAGAGATCGGGCAATCGTCGCGATGTCGAGACGCGCCGGGGCTGGATGGTTTGGAGGCGCCGGACGCGCCGACTGTGCCTCGTCCTCGTGAGAGGCGCGGGCGAGCAGGTCACCCAGCGACCAGCCTTCACGCGATTCCGGAGCCGCAGCGGCGGCCTTGCCGCGGCTTGGCGGCGTCTCGCGCTGCATAAGAGCCGATGAAAGAGCGGTAGGCCCGCGCGTATTTGCAGGAATTTCAGGCCGGGTGACGTCGCGTGATGCGTTTGCCCGTTGAGAAATCTGGTTCAATTGTTCGATGGCGCGGAGCTGATCCTGCAACGCTCGGCGCATCGACTCGGCGGTTTCGCGTGTCGAGTTCGGCAGGCGGGCGGCTTCCTCCCGGATGCGCGCTTGCTCGCGCGCCAGCGTGGCGGCGGCTTCGGCCGCCCGTTCGCGCGTTTCGTCAGAGGCGGTCGAGAGACGTGACGATAGCTCATCGAACTCGCGCGAGAGATCCCCGGAAACGGTATTGAAGCGAGTCCGCAAGTCTGCGAGAGCGCGGTTACTTTCCGCTTCCGTCTCGTTCTTGACGCGTTCGAGTTCGGCCATCAGCACGCGCGAGCGGCTTGCGGCACCGTCGCGGAGCTCTTCGGCGATGGCGCGCGCCTTACCCTCGATGCTGGAGAAGGAGTCTTCGAGATTATTGGAATATCCAGCCAGCGTACGCCCGAACTCGTCGGCCTTCCCGGAGAAACGGTCGAGCGTATTGGCAAGTTCCGCATGCCGGGATTGCAGCGTCGACTCGATGCGGAGGTTCGCAGTATCGAGCACCTTGGCGGCTTTTAGAATTTGCTCGCCGTGGCTTTCGAAGCGATCGGTGACGCCGTGGATCTGAGAGAATAGATTTTCGGCGACATCCTGCAGGGCGCCGGATTGTTTCGCGAGACCGTCGATCGCCTTCATTGTCTGGCGCGTGATGTTCTCGCTCGTGCGGCGCACGGCACTAATGCCGTTCATGACGGAATCGTCGAGATCAGCTGCCTGCTGCGTAATCGTTTCACGGAACGACCGCGCGTGCATCTCGAGCGCATTGCTGAGGAGAGACGCCTTTTCGCTCACGGCGCTGTCGATGGCCGTCGTCGAGCGCATGATCTGATCGTCGAACAGCTCAAGCCGTTTCTGGAAGGCGTCATCAAGCGACTTGGTGCGTTCGACGAGCTGGATGTCGAGAGCCTGGGCCCGATTCGATAGCGTCGTATCGAGGGCGCGCGCGTATTCTTCAAATACCGTCTGCAGGTTCTCGGTACGATTGCCCAGCGTCGTATCGAGCGTTTGCATGTAGCCGTCGAAGGTCAACCGCATCTGCTCGGTGCGCGCGCCGAGAGCCGTAGCGAATGCCGAGGTATAATCCTCAAGGACGGTCTGCAATTGTGTTGCACGGGTGCCGACCGTGTCTTGGAAGCGGCCGGTGGCGGTCGCGAGTGAGCCTTCAAGGTTCGTCAGGTTTGCACCGGCATCGGTGATGATCTGCGACAGCGTCAACTGCTGGGTCGAGAGCTTCTCGATCAGCATCGGAATTTCGGTTCCGAGTGTTTTAAGCGTGTCGGTGACGTTCGTTGAGGTGTCGACGAGAGCGTGGCGTTCGCCGCTCAGCTCTTTGATGAGATCGCGGATGCGCTGCTCGTTCTGCTCATATGAGCGTTCGAGCTCGGCGATTTGATTATGAACCAGCGCTTCGAGTTCGCCGGCGCGCCCGAGCGCGCGCGATACAGCGTCGTTCATAAACGAAACCTGCCGACGAACGGCCTGTCCGAGACTGGCGATCGATTGTTCCGCCGTACGGTCGGGTTCGGCGAGGCGGATTGCAACCTCGCTCATGGTCGAAGACTTCAGCGCCAGCGACGCGACATGCCAGCTCAGTAAGGCGAGCAACCAGATAATGCCGATCGGAGCGATGATCGCGGTCGCGGTATAGAAGGTTGCCGGTTGCAGCAGGAGCGAGGCGAACGATGATCCTGCCTGCCATTGCGGTGCCAGAGTCAGCGCGCCGATTGTCAGACCGCCAATTGCCCAGACAACGCTGCCGATCGTTGCGAGACGAAAGACTTTGCTCGAGGGTTTCTGCTCGAGCGCGTAGATAAGGCCGCCGATGCTCGGAACGTCGTCGTTGGCAGCAATCTTGCCGCGCACAGGTCCTGCAGGGCGCCGACGGGCGACGCGCCGGGACGGAGGCTCATCGGCCGACGACGGCGCTGTTTTCTCGGCCTCCGCAGGTTCGATGGCGTCCATGCCAAGCAATGGCGGGGGTAGCGTGGCGGAGAGGCTCGGTTGATCTGGTGTGGGAGAGTCAAGCGTCGGTTCGACGGGCGTCACCGGTTCCGGCGTCCGTCCGGCAATAGCCATTAGCTTCGCAATTTGATCTTGCGACATTGCGCAACGCCCCCCACTCATGCCGGCAACCCCAACATCAGATCTGTGCGCACAGATCCGCCGGTACTCCTTCCGCACCCTATAGGACTTTTAACCGTTCGCAATATGGAAACACATTCGTAACCATAAGAAACGTCTATGCATCTTAGACACTTAGCTGTCCAATTCCGTGTATTGCGGCGGGATTGCGGCAGCAACTTGGCTCCGCGTTTAGTACCCACGCCTACGCGAGAACAGCTCTCATTAAGTACGTCTTTGGCAAATCAATCGAAATGGCCTTGGGAGATTTACCCAGAGTTATTCCGTATTTGCGACAGTCTAGCGCTGGCCGCCAATATGTGCGCCACCAAGACTGCGCCTTCATACACAACTTTCCGAGTGCGGCATGCGAGCAGCGCGACGTCCGGTCGATGATTTTCCTTCAAAGGAACCCGCTGCGGCGGTTCCCGAAACCGTCGATCTCAATCATTTGCGCCGCTATACTTTCGGCGATCAAGCTCTTGAAAAAGAAATACTATCTCTATTTCTGGTGCAACTCGTGGAGACGATCAGGTCGCTGCGCGAGGCAGCAAGCCAACCGGATTGGAAGATCGCCGCGCACACTTTGAAGGGGTCGTGCCGTGCGGTCGGGGCTTTCCAGCTGGGGGATCTTGCTCAGGAGGCTGAGCATTTGGGCTACGGTACCGACAGTGAGGCGCGCGCCGAGGCCGTTACCCGCATCGAGGATGCTGCAGGTGGCGTCCGATCTTTCCTGAAGAGTGCCTACGGGATCGAGTAGGAGGCACCCGCTGCGATACCGGACAGGGCCGCGCCATGTTTGTCTCATGCCTGTGGCGGTCGTCCGGCTTGAAATGCCTGCAGTGTGCCTCTAAGTGTGCCCGCTATCCGTAATCTCCCCATCCGCCGAGAAGCTAAGGTCGCCTTCGGCCTTGCGAAGTAGCGATAGGACGCGCATTCAACGATGACGAAAATCACCTTCATCCAGCCCGACGGCGAGAGCCAGACGGTGGATGTTGAAAACGGCCTGACCGTCATGGAGGCTGCCAAGCTGAACGACGTACCAGGCATCGAAGCCGAATGCGGTGGTGCATGTGCCTGCGCGACGTGCCACGTCTACGTCGATGAAGGCTGGCGCGATAAGGTCGGCAAGCCTGCGGAGATGGAAGAGGATATGCTCGATTTCGCATTCGATGTGCGAGAGGAGAGCCGCCTTTCGTGTCAGATCAAGGTCAGCGATGCGCTCGACGGTCTGATCGTGCGCGTACCGGCCAAGCAATTCTGACAGCAATACCGATCGGGCATAGGATGACTGCGACGACGCTGGCGCCTGAGGCGCCCCTGACAAGTGAAACCATCGAAACGGACGCGATCGTCATCGGCGCCGGTCCGTGTGGTCTGTTTGCAGTGTTTGAACTCGGCCTGCTCGATATCAAGGCGCATGTGGTCGACATTCTCGATCGTCCTGGCGGTCAGTGTGCCGAGCTTTATCCCGAAAAGCCCATCTACGACGTTCCGGCGCTTCCTATTGTAACCGGGCAGGAATTGACCGACCGGCTGATGGAACAGATCAAGCCGTTTAACCCACAGTTTCATTTCAGCGAGCGCATCGATGCGTTGAGCCGCCAGCCCGATGGACGCTTTCGTTTGACGACGGATGCAGGAACCGACTTTCTGGCGAAAGTGGTCGTCGTCGCGGCGGGCGGCGGATCGTTTACGCCGAAGCGTCCGCCGCTTCCTGGCATCGAAAATTACGAAGGCACATCGGTTTTCTATTCGGTCCGCAAAATCGAGCAGATGCGCGGCAAGGATGTCGTCATCATCGGTGGCGGCGATAGCGCACTGGACTGGACACTCAACCTGGCGCCCGTTGCGAAGAGCCTGACGCTCGTGCACCGGCGCGACGAATTTCGCGCCGCGCCGCATTCGGTCGAGAAGATGCGCCGTCTGGTCGAGGAAGCGAGCATCCGGCTGCTGATTGGGCAGGTCGTCGGGCTCGAAGGAGCGAATGGCGAATTGTCGGCGGTCGAGATCAAAACGAGCAACGGCACGGAACGCCTGCCGTGCACCGCGATGCTGCCGTTCTTCGGTTTGACGATGAAACTCGGTCCAGTCGCTGATTGGGGTCTCAACCTTCACGAGAACCTGATCAACGTCGATACTGAACGCTTCGAAAGCAGCGAAAAGGGAATTTTCGCGATCGGCGATATCAATTGGTATCCCGGAAAACTGAAGCTCATTCTTTCCGGTTTCCACGAAGCTGCGCTGATGGCGCAGGCGGCGCAACGGATTGTCTATCCGGATAAGAAGGTCATGTTCCAATACACGACGTCGTCATCGAGCCTGCAGAAGAAGCTCGGCGTCAAATAACGATTGCCGGTTGAATTTCTAGCTCTCCGTCGGCGCGGCGCTGTAGCCTTTGCTCAGTAGCCGCCGAACGGGCTGCGGCACGGATTTCAATGCGGATTTGAGACGCCCGCGCAGGAAACCGAGATAAACGCGGGCATAGAAGTGTCCCTTGGCGCTCACCGGAACCGTCCAGTCGGTGACGGGTTCGGATTGGTCGCACCAGTCGAGTTTATAGGGATCGCCCGGTGCCATCATGTCGTAGATTGCTAGCCCCTCATCGTATCCCTTTTTTAAATTCTGTTCGAGCAGAAGCACGCCCACGCCTGCTTTTTCGTATTCGAGCGCGAAGGCCATGACGTGCACGACAAGGCGCCCTTTGCAGGTGAAGGAAATTTCGTAGGCGGCAATTTCACCGTTCGTTTTCAGAACCGATACAACGCAAGGCACCGGCTTTTCCGCGCCATCCGCCAGATCCGAAAAAAGGTGGGGCGCGCGCGGATCGTTGAGGGCGTTCGACAGCAAGCCCCGATCCTTGAGCCATTCCGTTTTGACGGCGATGGCCCGTGCAGCCAGTTCGCCAGCCTCTTTGCCGCCGTGGAGACGGATGAATTCCAACGGACCTTTCTCCTCGAGACGGCGTGCAAGCCGCCGGCGATTACGGCGCGACTTGCTCGAAAAGCGCTCTTCGAATGACGCAAAGTCTTTGGCGCTCGAGAGGTCCATGTAGGGAGCGATCTGCTGATCGGCAATTTGCGCTCCGACGTCCTGCAGCAACTGGGCAACGTTCGCATCGCCACGCACGCGCCGCAACCGAAGGACATCGGATGCAATTTCATGGTGCAAGAATTCGAAGCCGGCGGCGAGAACATCGGCGGCGTCGGCAACGGTATCGATCAGCGCATCGCCGTACTGGCTGGCGGGTTCGCCCATCCAGAATGTCTGGGTGATACCGTGTGCGCGTTCGGAGACCAGCGGCCAAACCATGATCAGCCGACCGTTACGCCGCCCCGTTACGATCGAGAGCCTGGCGCCCGTATTTGAGACTTGCCGCTGAAGATAGTGGTTCGCCCAGTGCCAGCAGAAATTGAATGACTGGAAGACATGGATCGGCTTACCGGCGCGGTCGAAGAGGGCGTTCCATTCGTCTTCGAGTGCGTCGAAATCCGGCCTGTCGGTAACGAGCCCTAATTCTAAATTCGTGGCGAGAGAGCCGCGCTTGAAATCTGAAGCATCGCGTTCATCGGATGTGGAATGGCCGAGCGAGGTCAACGAGCGGGCGGCGGCTTGCATGGCATTATTTCGCGAAAAATCCCGCGCGACGGGATTGGCGCGCTGGGCTCTTTGGTTTTAAACCGCAATCGTTAGGTGAGCGTTACGCCGTAAATCGTCGACGATTGATTTATGCGTGTGCGATTTCGAGAAACGCCAGAGCAAGCAGCAGAAACGCACAGGCTGCGATCACCACCTTCCCGCGCCGAGAGGGTGCGGCGGTGCCGAGAATGAGTGGTGCGATCAACGCGGCTGCGGCGAACAGATTGATGGGGATCAGGCCTGCCGGCCCGATCGCGCCGTGGGCGTTTGGAAACTTCAGTCCGATCCAGACGCCGGCCGCAATGCCGAGAACGGTGCCGCCTAGGACACGCGGCCAGAAGCCCGTTGCAGGACGCTGCATTCCGAACACCGCGCTCGCCGCCTGTGGGGCAGCGAACAACACGGCGCCAAGGATGCCCTTGACGATAATTTCGGCCCAAAGAATCTGCTGCACAGGTTTCGCTCAGGTGCGGTTCGAAACGGTTTCCATTTATCAACGAGGAACCCGGTTCAGCGTCCGCTTATTCGAAGACGGCCTTCATGTCGGCACCATGACCGTCCGGATTCCCTTTGCCCATGCCGCCGAAGAGACTGTCGTCCTCAACGGGCTCGGGTGGCGAGGGGGTGTAATCGCCCGCAAGATGACGGTTCAAGGCGGTCTTGATCTTTGTCGTCTTGTCGGCCGTGCAGTAATCGGGCTTA
>Ga0182738_1002453_pt1 | contig 21973 bp, 24 predicted proteins | sample eDN5th30CBELigMG_FD_128876 | JGI IMG/M metagenome (GOLD analysis project Ga0182738, IMG submission 128876) | Enriched Miracle-Growth compost microbial communities from Emeryville, California, USA - eDNA 5th pass 30_C BE-Lig MG (version 2)... ...
AGCGGCGCGATGCTGCCCTCGGCCGCGTATTCCATCGCCACCGGCCCGCGCCCCTCGGCGCCCTGCGCCAGCGAGCGCCCGTCGGTCCAGGGCGCGACCTCGGCCATCGAGATGCCGGCAAGCTCGCAAAGCGTCGGCAGCACGTCGATGGTCGAGACCGGCACCTCCACCCGCCCCGGCGCCATGCCCGGCGCCGCGATCATCAGGGGCACCCGCGCCGAGCCCTCGAAGAAGCTCATCTTGAACCACAGCCCGCGGCCGCCCAGCATCTCGCCATGGTCCGACAGGAAGACCACGATCGCCTCCTGCCGGGTGCGCTCCAGCACGTCCAGGATCTCGCCCAGCTTGTCGTCGACATAGGAGATATTGGCGAAATAGCCCTGCCGGGCGCGGCGGATGTGGTCCGGCGTGATGTCGAAGGCCCGCCAGTCGCAGGCATCCATCAGCCGCTGCGAATGCGGGTCCATCCGGTCATAGGGAATGGCCTCGGGCGGCTCCAGTTCGGGGATGCCCTCGTAGAGATCCCAATACTTGCGCCGGGCGACGAAAGGGTCGTGCGGATGGGTGAAGCTGACCGTCAGGCACCAGGGCCGCTCGTCGCCGCCGCGCGCCAGGTCGTAGAGCTTGCGGGTGGCGTGATAGGCGACCTCGTCGTCATATTCATACTGGTTGGTGATCTCGGCCACGCCGGCGCCGGTCACGGAACCCAGGTTGTGATACCACCAGTCGATGCGTTCGCCGGGGCGGCGATAATCCGGGGTCCAGCCGAAATCGGCCGGATAGATGTCGGTGGTCAGCCGCTCCTCGAAACCGTGCAGCTGGTCGGGGCCGACGAAATGCATCTTGCCCGACAGGCAGGTGTGATAGCCCGCCCGGCGCAGGTGATGGGCATAGGTCGGGATGTCCGAGCAGAACTCGGCCGCATTGTCATAGACCCGCGTGCGGCGCGGCAGCTGCCCGGACATGAAGCTGGCGCGGCCGGGCGCGCAGAGCGGGCTGCCGGTATAGGCGCTGGCATAGCGGGTCGAACGCTCCGCCAGCGACCGCAGATGCGGCACATGCAGGAACTCGGCCGGGCCGTCGGGGAACAGCACCCCCGACAGCTGGTCGGCCATCACGATCAGGATATTGGGTCGTTGCAATTACTTCACCGATGCCATGACTGCTTCCGCGCCGGGTTTTCCATCCAGCGTGGTCACGCCGTCAAGCCATGCCGCCACCGCATCCGGGTTCTCGGCGATCCAGCCCTTGGCGGCCTGGGCCGCATCCATGCCCTCGTCCAGGATCCTGCCCATCAGCAGGTTCTCCATCTCCACGGTAAAGACCAACTGGCCGAACAGCTTCGCGGCGTTGGGGCAGGCGGCGACCCATTCCTTGCGGGCCAGCGTGTGTACGGTGGCGCCGCCGAAATCGGGACCGAACTCCGCATCGCCGCCCGACAGATAGGTGATGTCCAGCTTGACGTTCATCGGGTGCGGCGCCCAGGCCAGGAAGACCGAGGGCAGGCCGGCCGCATCGTTGCGCGCCACTTGGGCCAGCATGCCCTGTTCGCTCGATTCGACCAGTTCCCAGTCGCCGAGGCCGAACTTGTCCGCCTCGATCATGCCCTGGATGGTCTGGTTTGCCGGCGCGCCGGGCTCGATGCCATAGATCTTGCCCTGGAAGGCGTCCTTGTGCGCGTCGAGATCGGCGAAATCCTTGACGCCGAGGTCGGGGGCCGCATCGGTGACGGCCAGGGTGAACTTGGCGCCGGTCAGATTCTGCACCAACTCCTCGGTCTGGCCCGAGGCGTCCAGGTCGTCGCGGAATTTCTGCTGCGCGGGCATCCAGTTGCCCAGGAAGATATCGGTATCGCCGTTCTTGAGCGCCTCGTAGCCGACCGGCACCGACAGGGTGCGCACGTCCGGCCGGTAGCCCAGCCCTTGCAGCAGGGCGGTGGCGACGCCGTTCGTCGCGGTGATGTCTGTCCAGCCCGGATCCGAGAAGCGGACGGTGCCGCAGCTGGCGGGTTCGTCCGCCAGCGCGGGCGCGGCGGCGACGAGGGCAAGGACGAGGGGTGACAGCGGGGCGGTTCTGGACATGGTCGGACCTCCGGTTTCATGCCGCGTCGTGTCACGGCTTCATGCGCCATCAGCCCACAGGCGGGATGCGGGATCAAGAGCTGATGCCGGCCCGCTTGCCGGGGATTTCCCGCGATGCGGCGATCCCGGCCTTGACGAGGCGGGCCGGCTCGATCAATGGTGACGCCGTTCGGGGCCTGTAGCTCAATGGTCAGAGCAGGGCGCTCATAACGCCTTGGTTGGGGGTTCGAGTCCCTCCGGGCCTACCACGAACTTTGCAAGGCGTTGAAGTCAAACAGATTTATGGGCGGTTTACAGCCATCTTGGACGGGTTTACTTCGTTCTGTTCTTGTTCCGTGCCCATAACGAGCCTCTTCATCTCTGCCGCCTGGGTGTATCTCTGGGCCTCCGCAAGCGTCTTGTGTCCGCCCCAAGCCATGATCGCGTGAGCCGATCCACCGCATTCTGCGATCATCGTCAGCCTGGTCTTCCGCAGCCCGTGCGCAGTGCGACTATCTAGCCCAGCATCCCGAGCGGCGTTGTTTATCACGTTCCCCAGGCCCTTGATGCTGCGGGCACGCCCCGTCTCCGTCTGCAGGAATGTCATATCGCCGGCGAGCGCGGCCACGGCCTCTTGGACGGCCTTGCGTTCGCGGTCCCAGCCCTTCGCGTAATCGGGCAGCGGCGATGTCCATGGCACATGCGCGCGGCCGCCCGTCTTGCTTTGCTTGAAGACCAGCAGTCCATCGCGCCCGACATGTTGGCGACCAATCGCTACCGCATCCACGGTGCGGGCCGCGGTCCAGAACACCAACTCGAAACAAGCGCGTTGCACGGTGCCGATTGCCCATCGGTCGCGGAACTTTTCAACGTCATCAGCTGACCATGCGGCATAGCCATCAGTTTTGATGCTGATCTTTCGGATGCCGGCTGATGGGTCCGACTTCATCAGGGTCCGATCCTTCGCAGTCTTGCAGATGAGTCGCCAGACCTTCAGCCGCGCATTGGCGCGCCGGGGCTCAAGCTTGGCCAGGTCGGCAGTAATGTGATGCTCCCGCAAGCCGGCGGCTGGGGCTGTCCCATACTCTTTTCGAATCGCATCAGCCTCGCGCCTGACCTCGTGTTTGTAGACTGCGGAAAACGCCCGGACATGGGCCGATCCCAGCATCATGGTGATGGCTGCAGCTATGGTCCCCTTCGGGTCGGCCGGCTGGGGCTTACCCTTTATGGCGTCAGCCGCCGCCCATGCGGCTATGAAGTCCGGGTGCGATTCCGGGATGTCGTCGGGCAGCTTCGTTCGCGTCGGTCTATGCCAGCGATAGACCTTGCCGCCTTTTTTCACCCTGTGCACACGAGGAAGCATCACGTCCCGAAAATTTTGTCGCACTTGCTGACCTCGTCATCGTCGACCTCCCCCTCAACAGGAAGGCCGGACGCGTATTCGTCAAGCGTTATGCGATCATAGAGCCGCTTCCCGCCCAGCATCCGGCGCGGCAGGCCGAGGCCGCGCAACGTGGTCTCGCTGATCCCGAGGTAATGCGCAGCCTCAGGCGCCGGCAGAAGGCGAGGTGCAAAAGCTGGCTCATGCTTGCCCATCACGCCATCCTCCTCTCTTCCAGGACCGCCAAATGCGCGCAATTGGCTCGCACGAGCGCCTCGGCCAGAGGCGGGCAGACGCTGTTGCCGCACATGCGGGTCTGTTCGGTCTTCGTGAGGGTCCGGCCGTCCGCGCCGCGGTCGATGATGTAGCTGTCGGGGAAGCCCTGAGCCCTGAACTGCTCGCGAGGCGTGAGCATCCGCATGCCGATGTCGGTGATTGCATAGGTCTGGCCGTCGATTTCGACGGTGACCACGCTGAACCGCGGCTTCGCGGTCAGGGTGTGCAGCGGCTCGTCGGGGCTCTGGTTCTGGTCGGCGCCATAGTATTTGTCGAGGAACGCCGCGACGATGGCGCCGTGCTGGCCGCCGACGCAGATCGAGGGATGCGGTGCGTCGGCCGCGCGGTCGCTGCGGTTCGCGCCGTGCATGTTCATCAGATGCGCCGCCACGACCTGCTGCTGCGTTCCGGTCGTGGTCAGCGTGCTGACCGGATCGGTCACAGCGCGGCCGGCATTCCGGGTCATTCGCGGCCCGGCATTGTGCTGGGCCATGAAGGCGGCAACGACCGCGTGCTTCGCGCCGCCGGCCACCATCGTTCCGATGGGCTTGTTCAGGTCGAGACTGCGGGGCTGCTGGCCCGGCGCCTCACCATAGCCAGTCTGCACCAGCGTCGGCACGATGATTCCGTTGTAGTCCTTGGCGCTGGCGGTGATCGTGTGAACCGGCGCGCTGCCAGGGCGATTCCCGCCACCCTGCTGGGCGTAGGTGACGACGAAGGGCTCTTGAGCCTCGATGACATGCTTGACGACGCCCCGCGCAATGCGGCGCAGCGTGGCGGGTTTCAGCGGCCGCTGGGCGCGGATGCCCCAGCGCGCCATGATCTCGGCCGATGTCTCGAAAATCGACGGGCACGGCAGGGACCAGTCGATGATGCTGGCGGCAGTCGGCCAAGGCTGGAGCCGGCCACTGCGAACCGCCTCGGAGCGCGGATCGCCATGGGTCGGCTTCGGCCATACGATGGGCCGGCCGTCGCAACGCGCCGCGACGAACAGCCGGCGGCGGATAGTCGGCACGCCGTAGTCGCAGGCCCGCAGCAACTTCCATTCGACGCGATAGCCCTGGCGGCGCAGGTCGGCGACCCATTTGGCGAAGGTCTTACCCTTGCGAACCTGGCACGGCCGGCTGTCCTCGGTCAGCGGGCCCCAGTCACGAAATTCCTCGACGTTCTCGAGCAGGATCACATCGGGCCGGGCACGCTTGGCCCATAGCACCACGACCCAGGCCAGATCCCGGCGGCCGCGCGACACGGGCTTGCCGCCCTTGGCCTTGCTGTGGTGCGTGCAGTCCGGGCTAAACCATGCCAGGCCGACGCGCCGGCCGGTGCAGGCTTCTGATGGGTCAACGCGCCAGATGTTCTGGTTGAGATGCAGCGTCTCGGGATGATTGGCCGCGTGCATGGCGAGCGCGGCGGCGTCATGGTTGATGGCGATATCAGGACTGCGCCCGAGCGCCATTTCGATCCCGGTCGAGGCGCCGCCGCCGCCGGCAAAGCTGTCGATGATCAGGGGGAGGTGCGGGTGGAAGGTCATGTCCGATCCTCCCCCGGCTTCTCGCCCTCGGCAGTAGGCAAAAACCCCGTGCCGCGCAGCCATTCCCATTCATCGTCGGTGCCGAGGTATTCGACCCATTCGCCCTCGCCGCGGAACTGGCCTGGGCCGGGTTGCTTGATCCAGCGATCAGTCATCGGTCGGGCTCCTGCGCCTCGGGTTGCCGCGAGAGGCCGTCACGTTCGCCAGCCTCATACCCCGCGCTGAACGCGGCGCACTCGGCCATCTCGGCGCTGCGATCACCAACGAATGCCAGAAGATGCCGGGCAGCGGTCCTTACAGCATCTTCGTCGGCTGCGGACAGTTCTCTACCCCCGTAGCATTCGGTCTCGATCCTGACGATCTGCTCGCCGCCCGTTTCGACGGTCACCGCCCAATGCGGATGTTGCGCCAGCCGCGCTCGCCGCGGCGCCTCCTCGGCCGGCCCCTGCCAGGTGCTGCGGCCGATCTCGACGGATACGATAGGGCTGGTCATGCTGCACCGCGTTCCTCGGTTTTCGCCCAGGCCGCGATTTCGGGCTCATCGCTCGAGCTGAACCGCCATGGCATCGGGGACAGCTGATGGGCGACCTGCCATTCGTCGATTGCGGCGCGGACGCGGGATTGCAGGTCCAGGTTGATGGCGGGCGTGAAATCCAAGATCGGATCGCCGTTATCATTGGACTGATCGTAGAGAGATTCCTCTGCGGCCTCGAAGAAACAGCCCTGGCTGAAGAATTCCGACACCCGGATGGGGACTTTAGTGGCGCGCATGATCCATTCATGCTCCTCGGCCTTGGCGCCATTATCGGCCTCTTGGCGGGTGGTATAGGGTCCGCCGTGCCAGACCTCCGTGTCATTCGAAGAATACCAGGCGGTCTCGCTGGCGGTCAGTTGTTCGATGGTTTTCATGCGGTCCTCCGCAGCTTCTGGTTTTCGGGTTGATCGGCGTCGAGGAGGTCGAAAAGGCTGGGCATGCCGGCCTCGCGCGAGGCGGCCTCGACGTATTTGCAGCCGTCGAGCCAGTAGCCCTTGTTCAGCTCGACCCCGATGCCCTTGCGGCCGAGCTTCACGGCGCGGAAGGGGACGGTCATGAGCCCGCCGAACGGGTCGTAGACCCACTCGCCGCGCTCGGTGAACTGGGCGATGGCCCGGTCGACGATGTCGTATTGCAGCGGGCAGAGGTGCATCTCGTTGCCCTTGCGCGCCTGCTCGGCATTGATGGTCATCATGCGCGCGACATCGGTCCAGACGTCGGGATGCGCGCTATGCGGCGGCAACAGCATGAAGGTCGGCGGCAGCCGGCCCTTCACCTCGAGGGCTTCGCCGATCCGGACGTGATGCTCGAAATCATAGACCTGCTGCAGGTTGTAGGCCTTCCAGACCTTGTAGACCTGGTCCGCGTCCAGCCCCTCCAGCTCCTCGGGCAACAGGGTCCGGTCGCCGTTCGATCGCATATAGCCGTGGGCATCGATCTGCCAGCGCGCCCGGCTGTAGCCCAGCTCGTTGCGCCAGTCCTTGGCCTCGGGGTCCCATTCCTTCTTGGCCTTCTTCACCGGCCGGTCGGCATAGCCGTTGCTGGTGTCGCTGGGCGGCCGGCGGAAGATCAGCAGGTATTCCGGCACGCCGCAGCCCATGCGCGAGCCGTCCTTGCACTGTTCCGACCAGCCCAGGCGATAGGTCTGGTTGTTCTCGCGCACCACGTCCGTCGTGATGGTCTTCATCCCGAGGTAGGCCCAGCCGTGGCGCTGGAACTCGCGCACGCAATCCATGTGCAGGGTCGAGAGGGTCTGGAAGCCGAACCCGTTGATGCCCCCGGGGATGATCCGGTCCTTGACGTGGATCGCGCAGATGCGCCCCGGCTCCAGCACCCGCAGAAGCTCGGGGATCAGGAAGCCCATCTGCTGCCAGAAATGCGGATCGTCGTCGGTATGGCCGAAATCCGCATAGTTCGGGCTGTATTCGTATTGGGTGCTGAACGGGATCGAGGTGACGATCAGTTGCACCGAGGCGTCGGGCATGCTGCGGGTCTCGGCCACGCAATCATTGTGGACGCAGCGGTAATCCGGTCCCGAGGCCTCGACCCGCTCGACGCCCAGGGCGCGGACCAGCGCCTGCTGCATCGCAACCTCGGACAGGCCGAATTCCTTGATGATGTCGATCATTTTCTGAACCATCTCGTTGTGCTGACGCCACTTCCGCTCCAGCGAGCGGCGGATTTCGCGTTCAGCCTCGGTGTAGATCAGGTCGAGCCGCACGCTGTCGGCGGGCTGGCCGAACCGCAGCAGGCGGTGGATCGCCTGGATGAAATCGTTGAACTTGTGGCCGATGCCGAGAAAGACGTGCCAGGCGCAGTGCCGTTGCAGGTTGGTGCCCGAACCGAGCATCACCGGCTTGGCGCCCAGCTCCTGCAACCGGCCATCGGCGAAATCGCCGATCAGCTCCTCGCGCTGGTCAAGGTCCTGCGAGCCGTAGACCGTGGCGATGCCCGGCACCGTCTTTTCTAGCGCCACGCGTTCGGCTTCTAGGTCGTGCCAGATGATCCGGTGCGCGGCCGGGCCCTCGGCGCGGATCTCCATCAGCTTCTCGATCCGAGCGCCAATGCTGGTGCGTTTTTCGCGTGCTGCCACCTTTAGATCGCGCGCGACGTCCTTGAACATGCGCTTCTGGCCGCTCTTCTCGATGGCGGCGCCGGCCAGGTGATCGACCGGCAGTTCGTGCCAGCGCACGTCGAGCGGCGGCAGGTCATAGCCCTCGTCGCTGAATGCCGGGTCCAGATCGCTGGGCCGGGTGACGAACAGCGCCCAGGACGCGACCCACAACCAGAACTCTCTTTCCTTATGTTGCATAAGGGTCAGCTGGTCGGCCTTCTCGCTGTTGCGCTTGAAGAACCTGGTCTTGGCCTGGCCGATATCCATCACGTCGAGGAAGCCGGCATAGGACAGCAGTTCGATGTAATCGTTCGGGCTGGGCGTGGCGGTGGCAACGAAGCGATACGGCACGCCGGCGGTCTTGACCCTGTTCGACTGGTCGCGCCGGTCGTCGCCGGCAAAGAGCGCCATGAACTCGCGGAAGGTCTTGGTGCCGCCGAACCCGCGCAGGATCGCCGCCTCGTCGAGGCTGACGCCGATGAACGGATCGGGCTGGACCTTACCCTCGCGCACCGATTCGTAATTGGTCAGGTAGATGCCCGGGCCGTCCACCTGATCGCTGTCGCGGATGAATTTCAGGTCCACGGCAAAGCTGCCCCGGAACCGCTCCTGCGCCTCGCGCACGAACTCGCGCCGAACGCCGAGCGGGGCTGTGATCAGCGTCGGCTGGCCCGTCGTCTCGGTCAGGACGCGCATCGTCTCCAGCTGCGTCGCGGTCTTGTGCAGGCCGAAGTTCGCGAACCAGGCGCGCCGGCCGCCCTGCAGGCCCCAGGCCACCATGCGGCGCGTGTGCGGCTTCAAGGCCGGGTTCAGCGCCGCCTCGTCCACCTGCATGCCGCCGAAGCGAGGCGCGATGGCGGCCTTGGCGCGCAGGAAATCGTCATAGGAGGGCTGCTGTCCCATCGCCTCACATCCTCATCGGCATGAGGACGACCGTCAGGTCGGGATCCTCGGTCAGAAGAAGGGCGGCGTCGCGCGAGGTGCTGGCTTCGATGCGCACGGTGCCAAAGTTCTGCACCGCCTCGCGAACATAGCTCTGGTTGAAGCCGATGCTAAAATCGCCGTCGGCTTCAATCCTGGCTTCGACTTCCAGTCCGAAGGAGACGGACGACAGGCTGGCTATGCGCTTGTCCAGGTCAAACTTGATGCCATCGCGGACGTGGCGGAACACCTTGGGGTTCGGAAAGCGGCGTAGCAGCGCCCGGTTGATCACGGCGTGGCCGCACACCTTGCTGCGATCCGGGATGACACGCTTGTAATCGGGATAGGTGCCGTCGATGCACTTCACGAACATCGACCAGCCGCTGCCGATGAACCGCATGGCCGGCTTGGTCGATCCGCCGACGCTGATGTGCTGGTTGCCGCCGGCCGTCAGCAGGTGCCGCAGGGCCGCGACCGAATAGCGCGGGAAGATCAGGTCGGCCAACGGCCAGTCTGCATCGCTTTGATACAGGGCCAGCCGATGGCCATCGGTCGCGGCCCCGGCCATCCGCCCGTCGCGGCCGTGCATATAGATGCCGTTCAGATAATAGCGCGTCTCCTCGGTCGATATCGCCCAGCGGACGCTGTCGATCATCTTGGCGAGCGCGGTTTCTGGCACGTCGGCCCAGACCATGCCGTCGGCGCTTGGCTCGGCCGGCCAGTCGGCCACATCGATCAGCAGCCGTAGCCGGATCGTGGTGGGGCCGATCCGCATGGTGACGATATCGGCGGCCCGGTCGATGCTGATGCTGTCTGCGGCCTCGGCACCGACCAGCAGGGCGCGCAGGACGAATGCGTCCAGCAGGAACGGATCGCCAGCCTCGCAGGTTGCGTCGCAGTCGACCGTCAGCCAGCTGTCGAGGTTGGTAGCCTCGATCTCCAGCAGGCCATCCCTCGGCGTTATGCGCAGGCAGCCCAGGACGGGGATGGTGTTGCGCCGCTGGACAATCGAGGCGGCGGCAATCACCGCGCGGCGCAGATCCGCGACGGTGCAGGTGATCCCGGCACTGGTGGCGGGCTTGATGGGCTCCATCAGGGTCATGGTGGCCTCAAAAACTTTGGCCGAACCGGCCGGATTGCAGAAAAAAGCCCCCGGCCCGAGCAGAAGCCGGGGGCCAGTGATGCCGGCGGGACAGGCGCGTCGCGCGGGCAGGAACTCGGGAAGGTGAAGGCGTCAGGTCAGGCCGAGGCTAAAATCTTGCGGGCCTCGACCAGCAGTTCGGTGTTGCCAAGATGGCTCAGCTGGTCGGCCATGCGCCGCACCAGGTCGCGCAGGCGCAGGTTCTCTTCGATCAATGCCGGCGCACGGGCGGCCATCAATTCCGGGTCGAGGATCGTCACGGCCGGTCCCCCGATCCCTCGGACAGCGCCACCCAGCCCGCGTCCAGCGATTGCGCGGCCGTCGGCGACAGGAAGTCCAGGATCGCGCCCACATCGGGCAGAGACGACCACAGCACGAAGCCTGCAAGGATGAGCCAGAAGACGATGCCGGCGATGAACAGGCTGCGGACGAACCAGCAGGCGGCGCAGGTGCGCCGGTCTCGCTCGGCGGGCACCCGGCGGGCGAAGTCCCGGAGCTGGAAGTCGATGTTGTCGATGGCAGCCATCACGCATCCTTCCGCGTGTTCGCCGGCCGATGGCGCTGCCGCTGCATCACGCCATGCGCGCTGGCGGCGACCATGTAGGCGAGGCGCCGCAGGCTCTCGGGCGCGTCGGCTGCCAGCTCGGCATTGGAGATGATGGCGCGCGCCGCAGAGACCGCGCAGGGGGTCAACGTGAGGGAGGGGAGTTGCATCAGGCGCTCCATCCAAGGGTTGTGGATGGGGCTAAAGCTATGGATTAAAGTTCCACTGTCAACATAAAAATGGAGAAAAAATCCATTTACAGAACAGACGGAGAACATAACCTAGGTGCTGAAGCGATGGGAGGTTGGAATGAGTTACAACGCGCGCACTCTAGCTGTGCGGATCTTGGCTAGGCTGACTGGTTGGAAAGTTGCGCGTTGTTACAGTGTCTTCCGGAGCCTTGCGAGTTCCTGGACTACGTTGGGGCGCAGGTCAGACGGCAGGTCTGACAGGTCGCCGCGATAGATGAAATCCAGACCAACACCATAGATCGCAGAGATTCGTTCGCCTACCGCGATATCCAAGCCCATGGTTCCCTTTTCGACTTTGGTGAGGGAACTGCGGTCATACTCCAGCGAGTCTGCGAAGTCCGCTTTGGTCATCCCCAGCGCCTCTCGGACCGCTTCGATCCTTGGCCCGACCTTGGCGGGGGTGCTTTCACGACTGATCAGTGCGTTTAGGAGTTTGTTGGTCATTGGTGCACAATGGTGCCTGTGGAGATTTTCGCCATAGAAGAAATTTCCATGTTGACGAATGGAGATAATCTCCATTACCAACTTACAGCATGAGCAACTCGCCGAACACCGTCCGCGAACTGATCGCGCTCTGGCCGTCTCGCAAGGATCTTATGGAGGATCTTGAGCGGCAAGGGTTCGTCATGACCCTGGACCGCGTCCACAAGTGGGCGCAGCAGGGTTCGATTGCGGCAAGATACCACCAAGCAATCGTAAATGCTGCTTCGTGGCGACTTCTTCCGGTGACGGCGAGCGCCATCGCGATGCTTCATCACGCACCAGATCGCTCTGGTCATGATGGCTCCGTGAACTCCCAACCCGCCGCCACGGCGGCACAACCTCAAGAGCATCCTCATGTCCCTGATCTGCAAAGTTCCGGATCGGAAACGATCTGACCTGCCCGCGCGGCAAATGTCCTTCACGGCTCCTGTCGGCGGGCGCGGCCGCTCGGCGGCAGCCCGGCGCCGGGCGCATGTCCATGCGCAGCGGCGCGATACCGATGATTTCCTGCGGCGCTGGTCGATGCTGATGATCGTCAGCTTCGCCACGGCCGAGGCCTGCGGCCAGCATTTCGGCGTGACCAAGCAGACCGGCTGCAACTGGCGCGAGGGCACGCATCGACCCTGCGGCGATGCGGTGGATTTCGCCATGCAGACGCTGCCCCGCTACGCCGAAATCATGTGGGGGCAGTGATGGAGATCGGGCTTTCAGGTTGCCCGGGGCGGGGGAGACAGCCGGGGCGCAGCACCTGGTCCACCCGTCACGATTCCGGCCGCCTCGGGCGGGATTGACCGGGATCGTGGAACCTGCGGCTGGCCCGGCCGAGAGCCGCCTTGAGGCGGCAGGGCAAAAACACACGCCGGGATCGAGGCAGCGGGTCAAGGCGTGGCAGGCGGGGCGACCAATCCTCCTCCCTCGGGTCGCCCCGCCGATCAACGCGCCAAGAGGATTTGACCATGCATGCCCATCCCCGAGATCTGAAAAGCAACACCGCGGCGCGGCTGATGTCGATTGCGGCGATCCGGGCCCGGTTGTCGATGCTGTCGGTGGCCTATTCGGCCCGCATCGGCGCGGTGAACATGAACGACGTCCACGCGACGGTGGACCGGATCACGTCGGTATTCGGCCAGGATCATGAGCTGTCGCGTGAGATGCTCGCCTTCGTGGCGGGGCTGCCCGAGTTGCGCCGCCATGTTCCCGATCTGGCGGCCGCCGGTGATCGGCTGATCCGGGCGGTCGAGCGCACGACCTGGCCCGATGATGCTGGGAGGGCGGATATCCATGGCTGACCAGCCGCGCCTCTCGCTCGCCGATCATGCGATGATCCACGCCCTGGGCGTGCTGTCCCGGCCGCCGATCACGGATCGCAGCGATCTAGACCTGGTGGTTGGCATCCTGCGCGACCTCATGCCGGGCGTGACCCGGGAAAACCCGCAGCTGATGGGCCTGATCCAGACAGCCGATCAGTTCCTTTCCTGCCGCGTCTCGGTGCCGGGCTGCTATGGCGGCCTGCATGATCGCGCCCGCAAGTTGATGAACGACTGGGACCGCCGCCGGCTGGCCGAGGCCTGGGACCGCGCGCGAGGTGCGAAATGAGAACGCACCGACAGCGTCACCACAATGCCTATTGTGCTGGGGCACATCGTGGGATCGAGCGCGTCATCGAGCGATTGATGGCCATAACCCCGGCGGCCGCGCATGACGACCTTCAGCGCGTCGCGCGTGTCACCAAGGCCGAGGAGGAGTTTCGGAAGATCGTCCGCAAGCGCGAGGCCGCCAAGCCATGACGCGCGACGATCACCGCCTCGATGAAGCCAAGGCCACGCCCATCGCCGATGTGGTGGCGCGGCTGGAGCTATCCGGCCTGGTCCGCACCGGCGGCGAGTTGGTCGGGCCGTGTCCGCAATGCGGCGGCCGGGATCGCTTCGGCGTCAACCTGCAGACCGGACTGTTCCAGTGCCGCAAGGAGTGCGGCCCGCACGCCAAGGGCGATCAGATCGCGCTGGTCCAGCATGCGCTCGGGATGGATTTCCGCGCGGCGCTGGAATGGCTGTGCGGCCCGGCGCAAGGCCTCTCCGATGCCGAGCGCGCCGAGCGGCGCCGCAAGGCCGAGGCGAATCGGCGCAAGCAGGATGATGTCGCCCGCCGCGCCCGTGAGAAATCCATCCGGGCTGCGCGGGATATCTGGTTCGCCGCCCGACCGGCCGAGGGCACGCTGGTGCGCGACTATCTGACCCTGCGCGGCATTGATCCCGGGCTCTATCCTGACCTGCCGCAGGTTCTGCGCTTCGATCCCGCGGCGCGTTACATGATCCCGGTCGAGGGCAAGGCGCAGGAATGGCAGACCGTGCATGTCGGCCCGGCCATGGTCGCGGCCGTTGTCGATGCCGGCAACCGGGTCACCGCAGTGCATCGCACCTGGCTCGATCTTGATCAGCCCAAGGGCAAGCTGGAGCTGCCCGATCCGCGCAAGTCGGGCGAGACGCTGCCCAGCAAGAAGGTGCTGGGCTCGAAAAAGGGCGCCGTCATCCGATTCCTGACGCCGCAGGACTGCGACACCATGATCATGGCCGAGGGGGTCGAGACGACCCTTTCCGCCCTGATCGCGGAGGCCATGCCCCGGCGCTGCGCCTATTGGTGCGGTGTCGATCTGGGCAACATGGCCGGGCGCATGCAGCGCGGCCCCGGCCTGAAATATGCCGGCCTGCCCGACATGGACGATTCCGAGGCCTGGCTGCCGCCGGTCTGGGTCAAGACGCTGATCTTCGTCCAGGACGGGGACAGCGATCCGAAACTGACGCGCGCCAAGCTCCTCGCGGGGCTGCGGCGGGCAAAGATCAAGCGGCCCGGCCTGCGGGGCTACATCGTCCATGCGGGCGACGGCCGCGATCTCAACGATATCCTGATGGGACAGCGAGATGAGTGATGATGACGCGCTCGGGCAGGTCCGGGCCGTGATGAGCAATGCCGAAGAGGTCGATCTGCCCGAGGGGATGGAGCCTGACGGCCATGATGACGGCTACCCGGATGACTATGCTCCCCCGCCACCCCCTCCAGATGAAGGCGGCGGCGAAGGTGAGCCCGAAGATCCGGTTTCCCGCGCCTCGCGCGAGCCGCTGAACGACTTCGGCAATGGCCGCCGCTTCGTCATCCACTTCGGCGACGATATCCTGTTTGTTTCTCAGGTCGGCTGGTTCGTTTGGGACGAAACCCGCTGGCGGAAAGACGATGAGATCAGCCGCGATGTGTCGCCGCTGATCCGGGCGCGGGCGCAGAAGGTGTCCTCGCTCATTCTTCAGGAAATCGATTGGCTCCAGCCATCCGACCGGGACCGGAAGCTGCTGGAGGAGGAGGGAGACCTCAAGGTCCGCCGGCGCGAGATCGAGCACACACCCGGTTATGCGGCCGACGAAGCGCTGATGAAGGAGCTGGCGGCGATCGCAGGCAGGATGCGTGGCCTGGAGGCGGCTTTGAAGTCCCACCGATCACTGATCGGCCGGCGGCTGACCTGGGCGAAGGACGCCGGCAACTCCAGCCGGATGTCGAACATGATCGCCGAAGCTCGGGTCATGCTGGCCCGCGCAGTCGATGATATGGATCAGGGCGCACTCGACGTGAACACCCTGTCCGGCGTCCTGCGCTTCACCCGCATCCCCAACGATCCGGAAGCAGGCATGACCGGCATGTCCAGCGTCGAACTGGTCCCGCACGACCGGGCGCAGTTGCTGACGAAGATCATGCCGGTGATCTATGATCCGGACGCCAAATGCCCGCGTTTCGACAACTTTCTTGAGCAGATACAGCCGAATATCGAGATGCGCCGGTTCCTGCAGCGATGGTTCGGGCTCTCCATGACCGGGCTGGCCATACAGAAGCTCGCATTCTTCCACGGCGGCGGCGCCAACGGCAAATCCGTTCTGGTCGACCTGATGGCGAGGATGTTCGGCGATTACTCGGCCTCTGCCCGTATCGAATCGCTGACCGGCAAGAACAAGAAATCCGGCTCAGATTCGCAGCCGGACCTGATGCCCCTGATCGCCGCCCGCTTCGTGCGAACGTCGGAGCCGGAGGATGGAGAGCGCCTGCAAGAGGGCCTGGTCAAGGCCCTGACCGGCGGCGAGCCGATGATGATCCGTGCGCTCTACAGCGACTTCATCATCTTCCGGCCGATCTTCAAGCTGACCATTTCCGGCAACCACCTGCCCGAAATCCGGGGCGGTGACGACGGTATCTGGCGTAGGGTCATGCTGGTGAACTTCCCGGTCCAGATCCCGGAAAAGAAGCGCATCCCGAAGGAGGAACTGGACGAAATCCTCTGGCAGGAGAGGTCAGGTATCCTCAACTGGCTCATCCAGGGGCTGATCGACTTTCTCGACGGCGGCCTTCAGGAGCCGGACGATGTCACCAGCGCGACCGAGGGCTACCGGGCCGAAAGCGATCCGATTGGCACCTTCCTCGGCGATGCCACCGTGGTGACCGGGTTCGAGGGCGACTTCATGACCGCCCGGGAACTGATCGAGGCCTTCAACTTCTGGATCGAAGAGCGGGGCGAGACGCGCTGGGGCAATCGCACGGTGTCGAACAAGCTCAAGGCCAAGTCCGGAACATGGCGGCATCCCGAAACGAACAAGACCTTCGCGCCGGGGAAATCGGGTGTCACAGGCTATCGCGGCATTCGGCTCGATGACACGTTCCTTTCCCGCAAGCGCTCGGCCGAGGCGTCGTCGTCCCAATCGTCCTGGGGAGGTTCGCCACGATGACCCCGCACCCCATTCTTCACCTTCAATCGACCTGGCGGGCCTGCGGGCCCGTCACGCGTCTTTGTGCCATCGCATCGCTGTTGGGCCTGACGGGCCTGACGGGCGGCGGCGGTGGGCCTGAAATCCTTCGGGGGTCAGGGGGTGCCGTTTGCGCAATATCAACGGCTTAATCCCGATTTTTGGGCCTGACGGGCCTGACGGGCCTGAAAAATCGACATGCACGCATGCGCGAGAAACAGCGGGGTAAGGGGGAAATGCCTCATGCGTAAAGGTTAGATTTTCAAGCCCTTCAAGCCCGTCAGGCCCAAAAAACAAGGTTAACCCTTTGAAAACAAACGAACGAAGCAAGGCAAAATAGCCCATTTTTCAAGCCCAAACCCGCACATTTCAAGCCCGTCAAGCCCAACTCCGACCCGAAGAAAACAAGATATAGCTGATCGCCAGAAGGAATGCACAAGATGATGAATAAAGCAGAGAGGATCGCGGCGGGAAGGTTGCTTGTGCAGGCTGCGCAGGAGGCGCGCGAAGCTTGGCGGGCCGAGGAAGCCGCCCGGCTCGCCGCCATCCGGGACGCCAGCGCGATCCCTGATCAATGCGGCCCGGATACCATCGCGGCGCCGGCGCGCGGCCCGTTTGTCGTGGAGCCGCAGTTCACCATGGTGCCGAACGGGGTTGATAAGCACGGCCTGGACAAGTGGGCGGCGGCGGCCACGGGCTACGGCCACCGGGCCAGCGTGCGCGCGGCCGATGTCTTCGACCGCATGATCGCCTCGGCGCTGCGGCGAAAGCGGCCTTGCCCGCTGACCCATGGCCAGATCGCCATGGGCCGGCACTATGCGATGCTGGTGGAACTGGCGGCAGCCGATGGCACCAAGGTTTCGCGCCTCGACGCGTCGCGGGCGGGCGGCGACAGCATGGGCTGGATGGATCGGCATCTCGACATCGCCCAGGAACTGACGATCCTGCGCAACCGCATCGGGTTCAGCGCGGCCATGACCGTGCGGCGCATCCGGCCGTCCAAGCGGGGCGAGACGCAGCGCGGCCCGATCATGGATCGCGTGCTGGTGGACATGGTCTGCCTCAAGGGCCGCACGCTGGACGAGGTGCTGATCAGCCATGGGTGGGCGGTGAAGGGTGACCACAGGAAAGCCGTCGCAGAAGCGCTGAGCGCAGCGCTGGACCGCATGATCGGGTATCGGGGCAAAAAAAACTTCTTGACGGCTTAAGTCCGTCTATGAGACAGAATTGCATAGTATCACGAATTGCGCCCGCAGGGATCATGTCCCGAGCGGGCGTTGTCATTTCCGGGATACCCGAGCGCGCCTGCCGACATGCGCGACCAGAAGGGCCAGCTGCAGCGGCAGGGTGGCTGGCCCGTCATATCAGCGAGGCGATCATGGGCAGGCTCAAGCAGCTGGCGCCGCGCGTCGGCTCGTTGTCGTCGCGGGTCTCGTCTATCGGCGCCGGGGCTGATCGGCTCAAGCGCCGCGACCAGATGGTGCCGTGGCGCAAGTGGTACAAGACGGCCGAATGGCAGCGGCTCCGCTGGGACTGTCTGGTCTCCGCGCTGTTCACCTGCACCCGATGCGGTCTCATTGGTGAGAGCCGAGACCTGGTGGCCGACCATGTTCGCCCGCATCGCGGGGACCGTGAACTGTTCTTCGATCCCGGCAACCTGCAATGCCTTTGCGCGACCTGCCACAACCGGGACAAGCAGCGCGAGGAACGGGCGGCCGGCCGCGACGTCGCGATCTGACCTCGAAATCGGGCAGATCGGCCCCTCGGACCCCCAAGGGAGGGGGTGGGTCGAAAGTCAGGGGGCCAATCCGGCCCGGACCCGCGCCCCCCTCATCTGGAGATTTTTTTCTGATGGAAGAGGTTTTCGACCTGTTCGGAAACCCCGTTGAAGCGGGGTCCGGCAAGCCCGGCCGTCCCCGCAAGGTGGCGACGCCGGAAGATCGCAATAAAGTCAAGATGTTGCTTGCGGTCGGCTGGTCCAATGAACGGATCGCGGCCGTGCTGCGCATGTCGCTGCCGACTTTTCGGCGGAATTTTTTTCAGGAGCTGAAGATTCGCCCGGTGGCGCGCGACATGCTCGACGCGCGCCGGCTGGAGCTGGCGCTTGCCGCCGCCCAGTCCGGCAATGTCGGCGCGATGCGCCAGGTGGATCGGCTGCTGGATCGGTTCGACCAGATGGAGGCGGAACGCGCCTATGCGTCGCGGCCTAAGGATCAGCCCGAGCCCAAGGAAAAGCTGGGCAAGAAGGTGCTCGACGAGGTGCTGGCGCTCGATGCCGACGCCGCGCTGATGAAAGAGCTGGACCTGGAGACCAAGGGCGGCGGGGGCAATGTCCGCCATTGAGGCTCTGCCGCGCTTCGCTTGCCCGGATTGGTGGGAAAAGCTTCAGGCCGGCGAGGTGCCGATCGCCGATGTGCCGGTCAACGAAGCGAAGGCGGCACGGGTGCTGGCGTTCTTCAACCGGTTGCGACTGCCGGACGTGCCAGGCAATCCGCCGATGTCGGAGGCCTGCGGCGACTGGTTCAAGACCATCCTGGTGGTGTTCTTCGCCAGCGAGGATCCGGAGACCCATCGCGAGCTGGTCTGGGAACTGCTCTGCATGGTTCCGAAGAAGAACTCGAAATCCACCTATGTGGCGGCGCTCGGCCTGACGGCGCTCTACATGGAGGAGGCGCCGAACCGGCAGATGCTGCTGGTGGGGCCGAGCCAGAACATCTCAGAGCGTTGCTTCGACCAGGCGCAGGGGATGATCAACCTGGACGACAAGCTGAAGCTGATCTTCAAGGTCCAGGAGCACCTGAAGACGGTGACCCGGCGCAAGACCGGCTCGAAGCTGGAGGTGAAGACCTTCGACACCTCCATCGTCACTGGGGAAATCCCGGTGCTCACCATCATCGACGAGCTGCACGAGCTGGGCAAGAAGGCGAAGGCGGCGAAGGTGATGCAGCAGATCCGCGGCGGCGGCATCACCAAGGTGCGCGGCAAGGTCTTGATGATCACCACCCAGTCGGACGAGATGCCGACGGGGATCTGGAAGTCGGAACTGAAGAAGGCACGGGCCATCCGCGACGGCAAGGCCGGATCATCGCCGATCATGCTGCCGGTGCTCTATGAGTTCCCCGAGGAGCTCCAGCGCAACGAGAAATACTGGCGCGACCGGGACAACTGGCATCTAGTCCTGCCGAATCTCGGTCTGTCGATCGACGAACAGGCGCTCGAGGACGATTACGAGAACAACGGCAAGGTCTCGAAGGAGGCCGAGCAGATCTGGGCCAGCCAGCATCTCAACATCGAGATCGGGGTCGGTCTCGGCGGCGATGCCTGGTCTGGCGCGGTGCATTGGGAACCGGCCGCAGCAGGTTGGATCACCCTCGACCGGCTGCTGGACGAAAGCGAGGTCTGCACCATCGGCGTGGACTGGGGTGGAGCCGACGACCTCGCGGCGCTCGCGGTGCTGGGCCGGCGGGCGCGAGACAAGGTCTGGCTGCTCTGGGTTCGCGCCTGGGCACGCGAGACGGTGTTCAAGTCCAGGCCGCAGATCGCCGACGCGTTGCGCGGGTTTGAGGAAGACGGCGACCTGCGCGTCGTGTCCTCGCCCGAGCTGCAGGCCGCCGAGGCTGCCGAGATCTGCGACCGGGTGCGGTTGGCCGGGGGGCTGCCCGAGGCCGGCGGCATAGGCCTCGACGCGGCAGGGATCGCGCTTCTGCTCGATGCGCTGGAGGAGATGGGCATGGTCTCGCCCCTGGTGCAGGCGGTGCAGCAGGGCTGGAAGCTCCAGACCGCGATTTCGACGGTGCCGCTGAAGCTGGAGTCGCGGCGCATGCTGCACGCCGACCAGCCGATCATGAACTGGGCGGTCGGCAACGCCAAACAGGAACTCAAGGGGAGCAACTACATGGTGACGAAGCAAGCTTCCGGCGCTGCCAAGATCGATCCCCTGATGGCGGCGTTCGATGCGGCGATGCTGATGTTCAACAACCCGCAGGCCGCACCGCCGATCGGCGACTTCCTAGCCAACCCGATCATGGTGATCTGAGATGGACCTGCCGCGGGGCATCGTCGATCGCTTCGGCAGGCCGATGGCGGCGCTGTCCGATCTGACCAAGGAACAGCGCCTCACCCTGCAAGGCGGCGACCTCGGCTATTACGTCGCCAGCAATGCCTCGGGCAAGGTGGTGACGCTGTCGGCAGCGCTGACCATCTCGGCGGTTTGGGCCTGCATCGTTCGCAGCGCCCAGGCGATGGCCTCGCTGCCGCTGGACCTTTATCGCAAGACCGCTGGCGGCCGGCAGCGGCAGGACGGGGCGCTGGCCGACCTGATCAGCCTGTCGCCGAATGCCGACCAGACGCCGGTCGAGTTCTGGGAGGGCATGTTCTCCTGGATGCTGGCCACCGGCAACGCCTATGCCGAGATCGACCGGGTCAACGGCCGGCCATCCTCGCTGATGCCGCTGCCCGCCACCCATGTCCGGCCGTTCCGCAACAAGGTGAGCGGCGAGTTGTTCTACGAGGTGCGCGAGCCCGGCACGTCGCGCCCGCGCGTCATCGGCCGCGAAGACATGTTCCATCTGCGGGGCTGGGGCTTCGGCGGAGATGAGGGCATGTCGCCTATCCGCTGGGGCACGCAATCGCTTGGCGCTGCCATGGCGGCCGACGAGGCATCGGCCAAGATGTTCGGCTCGGGCATGCAGGCCTCGGGCGTGCTGAAGACCAACCAGCGCATCTCGCCCGAACAGCGCCCGCAGTTGCAGGCGATGATGAGCGAATACGCCGGCTCGACGAAGGCCGGCAAGCTGATGATCCTCGAGGCGGGGATGGAGTTCGAGCAGCTGACGCTGAACCCGGACGATGCCCAAATGCTGGAGACGCGGCGCTTCTCGATCGAGGAGGTTTGCCGCTGGTTCGGGGTTCCCCCCATCGTCATCGGTCATTCGGCCGCGGGGCAGACCATGTGGGGGACCGGGGTCGAGCATATCTTCCTGTCCTGGATGCAGCTCGGCATCAACCCGGTGCTGAAGAAGGTCGAACAGCGGATTCGCAAGCAGCTGATCCCGCTGCGCGAGCAGCGCGACACCTACGCCGAGTTCAACCGCGAGGCCATGCTCCAGATGGACAGCAAGGCGAAGGCGGAATTCATCCGCGCGATGGTGACGATGGGCGTCATGAAGCCGGACGAGGCGCGCGACAAGCTCAATATCGAGCGCGAGGGCGGCGCTGCCGATCTGCTGTGGATGCAGGGCGCCATGAAGCCCATGGACATGATTCTCAAGGGGAAGTGACGATGGCCAAGAACCACATGCCGGTCGCGCATTTCGGTGTGCGGCCCGACGACGTGCGCGCCGAATGCGCCCCGCCCAAGGCTTTCGAGAAGTGGCAGCCCGAACTGCGCGCCCGCGCCGAGGCGGTGGGCGATGATAGCGGCCCCTTCGCCATCGACGTGATGGATGTGATCGGCGACACCTGGGACGGCTACGGCGTGACCGGGCGCAAGGTGGGGGCGCTGCTGCGCGCTGCCGGCGAGCGCGAGGTGGTGGTCAACATCAACAGCCCGGGCGGCGACGTGTTCGAGGGGCTGGCGATCTACAACATGCTGCGCGGGCACAAGGCGGACGTGACGGTGCGCATCGTCGGTCTTGCCGCCTCTGCCGCCTCGGTGATCGCCATGGCCGGGGACCGCGTGGAAATCGCCCGGGCCGGCTTCCTGATGATCCACAACACCTGGGTCTATGCCATCGGTGACCGGCACGACCTCGCCACGGTTGCCGGCCAGCTCGGCGCCTTCGACGAGGTGATGGCCGAACTCTATTCGCTGCGCACCAAGATCGATGCCGGCCAGATCGGTCAGATGATGGATCGCGAGACCTGGATCTCCGGCCGCGCGGCCATAGACCAGGGTTTCGCCGACGATCTTCTGGCCGCGGATGCCATCGAGGTTTCCGAAAAGGCCAAGGCTCAGGCG
>Ga0182738_1002454_pt1 | contig 21972 bp, 11 predicted proteins | sample eDN5th30CBELigMG_FD_128876 | JGI IMG/M metagenome (GOLD analysis project Ga0182738, IMG submission 128876) | Enriched Miracle-Growth compost microbial communities from Emeryville, California, USA - eDNA 5th pass 30_C BE-Lig MG (version 2)... ...
GAGAGAGAGAGAGAGATTTTGTTTTAATGATACTTTATCAGAGAAGTGATAAAATATGTTAGTTTATATAATCAAGTTAAGTTATCAAGTTAGGTAATAAAACTCAATTATTCTATTCAATACTTTTTTACTCAATCAATATATAAATTTATTCCTGGTCCAGGTCCTGGATTTAAAGTTCGATGGTTTCAGTTTGTTGTTGTCTGTAAGGGTGGGATCTTCTGATGTCTTCTTCAGTGACGATGGGGATAGCCCAGTCGCAGCCACTTTCGATGGCCAAGTTGTGCTTGCCCATTTGGATTCTGAAGAAACCTTGTTCACCCCAGAAGTTACCCCAAGAGTTTCTACCGATCCAGTATTCAGTTCCGTTTTCAACACCCCAACCGAGGACGGAGATGATGTGGTTAACCATAGGAACCAAAAGAGTTTGGGAGAAGATACCTCCAGTGTAAGCTTCGAATTTCTCAGTTGCATCAATACCGCAGGCAATGGGACCGTTGGCATAGATGGCCTTCTTCATGGCATCGATACCGCTGGCGCTACCGTAGTTGGAGACCTTCCAGTTCTTGTAGTTGGTGACAGCAGTACAGTTGGCACTTCCGTCTTCAGTGGGGAAGCAGTTTTCACAGACTTGGATGTCAGAGCAGGTGAAGTGGTCGGGATCTCTGGCAATGTAGTTTTGGCAAGAATCTTCGGGAATACCGTGTTCTTGAGCGAATTCGTAGACACCAGCAGCGTCACCACCTTCGCAACTACCACCAGCACCACAGTTGATAATAGCTTGGACGGAAAGAGCAACCTCGGGGTAAGTAGAGTTTCTGGCGATGTTGATTCTATCAGCCAAGGCAGAGGTACTTCCTTGAGCCCAGCAAGATCCGCAGTAAACGGGGATGTGTTGGTTCTTGGTCCAAGAAACGTAGTTGGTTCCATTGACGTTTCTCCAATCCCAGGCAGTGGGGAGATCCTTAGTTTCAATGTGAGCCCAAGGGAGTTCGCCAGTGAAGGAGGTCTTTCTGGGGTACTTGAGGAAGTCGATCTTGGCGCAGCCCTTAGAGCTTCTTTGAGGGAAAAGATATTCTAAGGCAGCGTTTCTTTCAGGCTTGGGTTCGGGGGCACTGTTACTTTGGTTTCTGACGTTGTCAGTCCAAGTGTCCTTGGGAACACCCCATTGGCAAGAGGATTCAATACCAAGGTTGTTGGTACCTCTGATGATTCTGAAGTAACCACTTTCACCATAGTAAGAGCCCCAGGAGTTTCTGACGAGCCAGTACTTAACTCCGTTTTCAACACCGTAACCGACAACAGAAACAGCGTGGTTAAGTTCAGTTGAACCGGATTGATCGTTGATGATACCGCTGGTATAGTTAAGGAGACCCTTAGCATCAACACCGCAGACGATGGGACCTCTTTGGTAGATTTCGTTGATCATGTCAGATTCACCTTGAACGTTACCGAATTCAGCAAGCTTGTAGATGGGATAAGTGGGGGGAACAAAGCACTTGCCGCTAGGGTCGCAGTTCTTGCACTTGATCATAGCATCGCAGCCAACTCCAGTATCCCAACCCTTAGCTTGGTAGTTAGAGCAGGATTCGTGGGCAATGCTGTAGTTGTAGATGTATTCCATGGCAACAGCGGGGTTACCACCGTGGCATCCTTGGTTTTCACCTTGGTTGCAAGACAACAAGATTTGAGGAGCCAATTCAAGATCAGGCCATTGAGCCTTTCTGGCGATCTTAATTCTATCAGCAATGGAAGAGGTGGTGGCGAAAGCCCAGCAGGCACCGCAGTATTGAGGAATGTGTTGATTTCTAACGAGAGTCAAATAGTTGACACCGTTGACATCGCTCCAGAGCCATTGATCAGGGACTTGGCTCTTGTCGAGGGTCTTAAGAGGAGTGTGAACCTTGGAAGGAAGCTTCTCATAAGGCATATGGATGTATCCTTGGTTGACGGAGGAGAAGACAGCGCCGATAAGGACTGCCAAAAGAACAATAGTGAGCTTGCTCATTATCTAGGTTATATTTTAAAATAATATCTAATTAAAATCAAATTCATCAAGCTTTATATGCGCGCAGATTTGCACAACATCTCAAAAAATAAAAGGATTATCCCAATAAAATTTATCGGTTAATCAGGAATTTTGAAATATAAATTAACACTCTAATTATTAGCTTTATTATCTGAATCAGGTTGATTTGGACCTCGAAATTGCATTTCGCATCCTCTGATAAAATTTTATTTCAATATTTTTAAAACTACAAACAAATAAATTATTTCACTCATTTCAACTGATCATCATCTAGATAATTTTGGATATAACACCTCCTAAGAATAAAAGTTTAGATGGTCCAAAAACTCGTTTTCATATTTGATTTTGCCAAAAGTCATCATTTACCCTTCAGAAAATCATTTTCTTCCTTCAAGGGGTTCGTTTCAAATAATCTTGGGCCCTATTTTTTCAAAGCTACAAATGTTGGAAATGAAACAGCTTTTATGACATAAAAAAAGCAAAACTTATTTAATATTATCATTCCCCTCACTTTTAACGTTCAAATTTGTTGGCATCTTCTTCGGCACAATCTTCAAGTTACCAATGAACTTCAGTTTTTTGCATGAGTAATGGAATTGTTCTAGATTTTAAAATCGAGATTTGATTTGGGGCTCTTTTTGAATTTCAATTTTTTATCAAACTTGCGTGAACCATAACCCTCACTATAATGAAATTTTTTTAGTGAAATGCACTGTTGTCTGTCTGTTAAAGTCTGTTTGGAATTCAAAATATCCAAGAACTCTCTTGAATTTTCACATTTGACTTTGAGTGAGAAGCTCAAGTCTGAGACATTCTAGTTCTCATTCATAATTGGACAGACAGTTTGTCAAAATATTCATAGTCGTGAGAGAAAAATTATTTATTTGAAACTTGGATAAATTTATTTAATATACTTTTAAATTAGAAATCCACGCAAACACTCTCTTTGCTTTTTATTAATTAAAATTTATTGTGAGAATCTGCTCTAAACTAAACTTTCACATTTCCCTTTTTTCAACTGGAGCTTGCCCACTTATTATCGATTACATCAAACACCTTGAATTATTTAATTTATGACTGAGAGTTTTCAATCACAACTCAAGCGAAACGAGGTTTTTTCTTTGTGGTTGATTATTTAGTGAGTAAAATAGCAGTTCATAGTTATTTAAGTTATGTAAAGTCTTATTTAGATACGAGTAATATTAAAAATCAAAGTATTTCCTTTATATTTCATTTTAGAGGTCAATATACTCGATTCTTGGTTTCTTATAGATTTCAGAATCTTCGGGATTAACTATAGGAGTAGCCCAAACACAATTTTTTTCAATACCAAGGTTATTAATTCCCATAAGGATTCTAAAGAAACCTTGCTCACCCCATGAGATCCCTTTAGAGTTTCTTCCAATCCAATATTGATTTCCGTCTGGTCCAACTCCCCAGCCAACGACTGAAACTACATGATCTGGACTGGATGGAAGAACCAATTCTGAAAATATTCCCCCATTATAATTGTCGAATTTGTCTGTAACTTTAATCCAGCATGCAATTGGTCCTTCATTAAGAATAGCTGCCTTCATTTGATCAACTCCACTGACTCTACCATGAGCTGAAATTTTCCAATTTCTATATGTTGTTATCGCAGTACAGTTCTGGGGCCAATCTTCACCAGGTGGAGGGGATGGACCGGCACAAATTTTGCAGACCTGCAAAGGATCACATGCGGCTGCTGGGGGATCTGCTGCTAAATAGTTCTGACAAGAGTCTTCTGGGATACCATGGCTTTCAGCAAATTCATGCACTGCAAGAGGATCTCCTGCTTCACAAGACCCGACTCCGCAATTTATCAGGGCTTGAACAGAAAGGGCAAGAGGAGGGAATGTGCTGTTTCTTGCGATATTAATTCTATCAGCCAAAGCTGAAGTTGCAGCTTGTGCCCAGCCTGATGCACAAGATGTTTTGCCACCTTGATTTCTTGTCCAGGTCATATAATTTCTACCAGAAACATTTCTCCAATCCCAAGAATCTGGAAATTCTACATGCTTGTGAGTTATCATATAATGATGTTGCTCCTCTCCAAGGAACTTTTTCTCATCAACAAGAACGCGAGATTCGATCTTTTCTTCCTTTGGAGATGTATTATTACTTGTATTTCGGTCATGATGAGACCAGGTGTCTCTTGGAACAGCCCACCAGCAAGTCTTCTCAATTCCAAGATTATTTGTTCCTCTGATGATTCTGAAAAATCCCTTTTCACCCCAGAATGAACCATGAGTGTTTCTTACAAGCCAAAAAGGAACTCCATTCTCAACACCATACCCTACAATGGAAATGACATGGTTCAGGATTTCGCCGCCAGTTGAAGAGTTAAATATACCACCTGTGTAATTAGCTAAAGGCTTCGAGTCCATTGCACATGCAATTGGTCCTCTTTGGTAAATCTCGTTCATCATTGCTGCTTCGCCAACAATATGACCGTACTCTTCGATACCAAAGATTGGGTAGTCATCAGGGACCCTACAAACTCCATGAGCGTCACAAGTCTCACATTTCACTTCGGCGCTACAATTCAATCCATTTTTCCAGCCTCTTGCTTGGTAGTTTGAACAGCTCTCATGAGAAATATTATAATTGTAAATATATTCATAAGCCACTCCAGAAGAGCCTCCAGAACAACCCAAACTTCTTTGAGCGCATGAGAGGAGAATTTGTGGAGCCAATTCATAATCAGGCCATTGAGCGTTTCGCATGATCTTGATTCTATCAGCGAGCGCAGATGTTGAACCAAAAGACCAACAAGAACCGCAATATCTTGGGATGAATTGGTTTCTCATCATAGTCAGATAGCTTGTTCCATTGATGTCATTCCAGAGCCATTGTTCTGAAAGTTCATTTTTCGGGATTAATTTCAATGGCGTTTTAATGACAGGCTGTAAGTCCTCTGGTTCTGGGATGTAACATGCCTGAACATACAGCGAAAAAGCCAGGAGGAATGCAAAATATCGAGTTATATTGGAAGCCATTTTTATCTGAAAAAAATTATTTATTGATTGAGCCGGTATAAATATAAACTTTGATATTTATCTATTTATTTAAAATCTCCCAAACTTTTTTGTCAATCTCAACCTCAACCTCAAAAATAATCTTTCCATTCATGAAAATTCAATTTTTCTCATCTTATTCACGAAAGTCAGAAAATCACATTTTATTTTCGACTTCGACAGAAATAAAAACTTATTTTATTTTATTTATTTTATTGATCTGAAAGAACAATTTGCTGAGCCCTGATGAAAAGAAAACTTTTAACATTTGAAGTTTTGCTAGCAATTGAAATCATTGCTAGAGCGATTTTACCGTCAGTTTTCACATGGCAACTATCTCTCCTGTTATATGGAATTCTCTTGGTTCTCAAGGGTGTCTTTGAAGGATATAGACTGAATTGGATTTTATTCATTTTCGGTGGATTACTCTCCCTTTTACCTTGGGGTATATTCAGATATCTCGCAATCTTGGTGGTGCTGTTCCCTATCATTCATTTCCCTTTATATCATCATCTCAAACCAAAAGGTCCTTATAGAGTTGGGTATAAAACGATTTTGATCAATAAAACCTTACAAGCTTCAGTCTATTATCCAACTTACCAAAAGGGGCCAGACTCTCCCCAGTTTGCAAGCAAGATTCAACCTTGGCAAAACTTTTATGACAGCATTAGACTCGTCAAAAATAATCTGCCTTTGTGGTACATCAAAATTGCATTAACCTATCTCAATCATCTCAAACTTGGAGTCAATACTGATGTTCCTATCGTCACCGAGTTCAGTCGTGACAGAAGAGCCTTCCCAGTCATCATCTTCTCACACGGAATGGCAACTTGTAGAAATGATTATTCCTTCTACCTAAAAGAACTCGCAAGCCGTGGGTATATTGTCATCTCTGCAGATCACAGCGATATTGTCTATCCTCCTTCAGGACAACTCCATGATATTCCTCACAGAAATATTGACTTGAAGAAACGTCTTGTTGATCTTCAAAGTGTTCTCAGCTTTGCTATCGACCCAAAAGGACTCAAAAGTATTTTTGACGAGGACATTGAAATTGACACCACCAGAATCTCAGCCGTTGGTCATTCCTTTGGAGGTGGTGCTGCAGCTTATCTCACTCTCATGGATTCAAGAATCACTGGAGCTTGTATTTGTCTTGACCCATACTATATGGCTCTGGACGAAGAGGTATTTAGAGAGATAAATCGTCCTTTGCTTATCATCACTACCAAGTCATTTGAAGAAGCTATTCCTGATAACCGAGTCAAAGTTGAAAAATTGGCAAGACTCAACCAAGGCTTAATCAAGCAAACTATCCTTGGGTTCTTTGAACATGCTTGTCATAATAACCTTGCAGATAATGGTCTTTTTATGGCCAGAGAAGTCGAACAAAATAAGGCCCTTGGACCAATTAGACTCATCAAAAAACACTTTAGAAACCATGTCGCTCTCATTGAAGCTTTCCTCGAAGTCATGGTTATTGAAAGAGAAACCGGAGGAGGAGCTCCTAAAGACAGAGGACATGTCATTCAAAGAATGCAAGAAAAGTTATATTTCCCTGACATCCAATTCCTTGAAACTTCCCTTCTCTCTGTGAAGTCTTAATACTTATTATCATTTTGAAATTTATATTTTATATCATAAAAATGAAATATTATTATTACAAAAGTATTTGAGAAAAAATTACACTCAAATTTAAATAAAATCAGATTTCCCCATTAGCCATCTATGATTAGTTTTTCCCCATAGAAGTATTTTATGTGATAAGGCGGGGAAGTTCCGTTGGCTTCTTCGATAAAGAGATGACATATATTCTCGCTATCAACCAAAGTTTCATGATCAACAACTCCTCCTTTGCTAAGACTGCCCCACGGCTCTATGAGGTTGTTTTTAATATCAACTCTGTATACGACTTCATTGCCTTCAAAATGTTGCTTTATTCCTCCAAAAATCAACATCTCATTTGAAAAACTCTTGAGAGAGAATCTACGGAGTCCTTCTGGGAGAGTCAAATTTATAAGAGTCATTTTATTTGTCTGGATTGTGTATTGCTCTATCGATTTAAGAGCCCCAATCTTTTTATTATAACCTCCCACAATATAGATCTTGTCATTTCCAACCAAACAGGCTGACGCTTGACTTCTTTCAATATTCAGATTGGCAATTTCTCTCCACTTTTCTGCTTCAACATCAAAGCACTCGCAATTCAACGTTTGCTGCTTATTATGATCATTATATCCACCAAACACGTAGATCTTGTTATCGGATGGTGTATACACTGATGCAAAAAAGTTTCTGGCTTTATTCATGTTTGGCTTTTTCTTAAATTTCATTGCTTGTAATGAAAACTCTCGTACATTAGTTTCGCTCGTGCCTCCAATCAAGTAATACGATTGCTTTTTTGAAGCAAATATCGTTGCAAAGTGCATAGGAAATTCCTCGTCATCCAGTTTTCCCACAATTTTCCATTTATTCTTTCCAAAGTCAAATTTAGCGAAACTTTTTCCACCGTATTCAAACCAGAACACCTTTGGATCATAAGCTCTTTTCTCATCATCCAAAAACACCTCAGTCACCTGCTTATTCATCTGAGTGGATTGGTAAGAAACATTCAAATTATCTCTCTCAGTCTTAAAATGCTGCACAAGTCCAGAAGAAGTGAGACTTCCTCTATCAGTTCCATAGAAGTTTGAAGTCTTTTTTGGGACGCCAGGTTCTGTAACAAAAGACTCCATCATCTTTTTGTTAAAGGTATTGAAGGTTTTATTGTAGAATTTTATGAGTTCATTGGAAGAACCTATTATTACTTGATCCTGAGAATTATTAGTCTTGGTCTTTGAGCGCGAATGAGAAGTTGAGCCGCTTTGAGTGCTCATATCATTTTCTCGAGTTTCAAACTCAAGTAAAAAGTATTCAAGTTCAACAAAAGATGGACGATTAGCTTCTTCAAAAATCAACATCAGAGCAAGTATTGAAGCAAAGTCCTGACCATATACTTTTTCTATCTCAGCCAAACACTGCTTTATAAGCTCCTCTCCATCAACTGTCTCGGTTTTATTGTTAAATCCAGTTACTTCTCTCAATAAAGCAAGTTGTGCTATCACTAATCCAGTCGAGAAAACATCTGATTTATAAATGTTATGCTGAGCGTAACGACTATTGCCTTCAATCACATGGGCTCTCCACAAAATAGGCGATAAATACTGCGGTGTACCACGAATAGTTGCCATTGTATAGGAAGGTCGATTATCGTTGTTGGGATCAAAGAAATAATCTTTGGACTCTCCAAAATCAATCAGCTTCGCCTCATCATTTGCAAGCATGAATAAATTGGCCGGTTTTATATCACGATGGCATATACCCTTTTGCTGCAAACTGCTACAAGTTGCAATTAGACTGAATGTAAAGGTTATCAGCTCCTTATCAGTCCAGTATTGTCCAGTCTTCTTCCTTTTTCTGTAGAGATTCTCGAGATTTAGGGTATTATCCATGTATTCAGTAACTATTCCCAAACGAAAAGTATTGTAAGAGGTCTCGCAAAAGAAATATCCATAAAATTTGATGATATTTGGCAGGTTCTGAACTTTAGAAAGTTGTACAGCTTCTTCCTTGTATTCGTTCAATTTATCTAGGCTCTTTGCTTCAATTTCTTTCAAAGCAAAAATTTGTCCTGTTGCAACATGCTCAACTTTGTAGATCTTTGTATGCTTCTTTCCAGAACCGAGCAAATCAAGTTTCTTAAAGTCCTGTTTCCGAAACATAATCGATCAATTCCTTCTTATTTCTTTTGATATTAGACTTTTTTTGATAAAACTGAAACTTTGTTGGTAAATATTAAAAGTCAGTGCTGTTGTTATGAGATTTCTTAAATTTAATTAACAGCAACCATATAGTTAGATTTCTCAATATGAAAATTCTTTGCTGTTCTTGGATACTTCCTCTTCAATCTCTCTGAAATAACTTTCTCTCTAACATCCAAGTCCTCGAGGTTTGATCACTCTCAGAAAGAAAAATCTCACATGGGTTTCAAAGGAAATCTTTATAAAGTTCTAAAAAAGAATTGTTTTTATAACGATTCTGGAAAACTTGATTTCTTTTGATTTTTTAAATGTTCTGTGTGAATCACAATTCCTCTAAAAAGAAACCTCAGTCTGTTTTTTTCGATATCTTCACTTTTTCGGCCTGGCACATGAGAGAATATAAGACATTTTCTGTACTCTATTGGATCTATTTCTAGGATTTAGATAAGCAAAAACCTGGTCAAATCGTTTTTAATCTTCATGAAAGAAAGATTTTTAACGTTTTTTGTACTCAATAATTATAAAGTAAACTTTTTTCTCCAATTAAAAATCAGTTGAGTCACGAAAATGCCTTTTCTTTTTCAATAACTCAATATTTAGCTTTATCTAGCATAACAAGAAGGCTTCTTGGTAAGGATTCTTCCGCTCCTGTAACTATTTTCGATCTGAAAAATTTAAAATTTAAAATCCAATTCTCCTTTCAAATCCTTGAAAGCTCAGGAATAAGCTCCTTTTTTCTTTCTCGTCAATATCAAGAGCTCTTTCTCGAATCTAAGTGAGAATTCAGATTACCTCACTTGTTTTATTTTCCTATTCTCGAGAAAATTTGTTTGAGAAAAAAGTTTTTTTTTTTTATTATTTTTTGAAATGGTGGAAATGTTTTTCTAATTTTAAGCTTTGTGTATTATTTGTGACTCATCTGCTTTGTTCTTCCTTTTGAAAATGAAACAAATCCAGCGGAAAGACTACACGAATCATTGGAAAATTTGAATGATTTTTCCAATTAAAGAGGGGAAAAAATTTATTTTTTGAGCTTGAGAACAAAATTTGTCATTAACCTGACCAATGTTTTTGAAGTCCTCCAAAATGCCGAGACAGTTCACAAAAAAATTTTGTTCAATTTTTTGAACTTGCCTGAACTACACCTTAAAAATCCATGAAAAAATTTCATAATATTTTTTTCTGAAGAAAATTTTGTAATGTCCATTTTTTTGGATATATCGATTGACCAAAGTCCAAATTTCTCAAAAGGACTCAATAAACCTGGACTTGACTTTTTGAACATTGCAATAATTTTTTGAATGAATCCGAATGTGATGTCAAAATTTTCTAACAATTTTTTTTTCCCTGCACAACATCAAAAAAGGTTAAAGTTATTTTTGAAGGATCTTTTATGATTTAAAGAATCTTTAGTTTTTTTCCTAACAACTAAGGGAATTCTTGAAAGAATTATTCGACCACAGTTTCATTACTTATATTCTTCTCTATCATAATTCGAGATCATTATGTTTCAATTTTATTTTATTCTTCCTGAAAAAAAAATTTCTAAAAAATTCAGCAAAGTCAAAGTAATTTCTTCTTTCTCAAAAATGACCAAGTAAAAAAAGTTCCCAAGACCGATGATTTAGAATGAAAAATTTGGAAGGAGTAATTCTTCAGGAAAAAAACCTGAGAACAATATAAAGAGCTCCCCGTCCTCAATGAATCTTACCGGCTTTCATCCATTCGAGGGCCAACTAAGTGAGCCTTTAAAACTGAAAAATAAGAGCCAGGTCCACTGTTCAAGTGTTCTTCCCTTTGAAATAGTTGCAACTAAAATCCTAAATATAACAGATATTGTATTGACAGTTTTTTGAGGACAAAAAGAAACTGTCCCACTCAAAATATGAAACTTCAGTTAGCCCTCCCCCCATTAAATTTATCAAAACAATGGTTTCAAAATTGAAGACTCAAACCTTTTAAGAATTCCTCCAAATTGTTCTTGGAAACCAACCTGAAAAAGGAATTTTACTCTTTTTTTTTGAAAAATCTTTTCAAAATGTTATTTCAATAACTAAACAGAACAAACGAAAGAGAATTATTTACAATTGGATTGCATTTGAAGCTGACAAAATAAATTTGTTTCCTTCCTCCTCTCAAATTCTTCTTTAAAATTTAATCTTTCTGAACCAATAGACCTTGAGACCACTTTCTTGTACTCTCTTATTCACTTCTCTTTATGCTCATTTGCTCATTCAAATCTTTTGATCTTTTGAATTCAAAAAGGTCAAAAAAATTTAACATGTCTGTAATAAATAAAATTTTATTGATCAAAAATGTACATTTGACCTGTGTGTCCTACTCGATTCTTGATTTATTGAATTTATCAAAGTCAAAATCGGATTTAAAATTAATACAAGCTCTTCAGAAACATTCGGAAAGCATCAAATTCGAGAGTTAAACTTTCAGACGAGTCTCTGAATCTTTTTCTGAAAACGATATCCCCTTAAAATTAAATTTGAGGAATCCTATCACTATTTAAGTAAAAGAATTCGCATCAATCTCAAATATATACGTGAATATTAACTGAAGCAAAACGCTTGTCTGAACTTTAGTGCTCTTTGATTTTCCTTTGAAGGCAGTCAAAAATTCATTATAATTAAACTTTTATTCCTTTTACAATATCCAACTATAAACCTTTTCTATTGCAGAGTTTAACGTCCTATTTAACAGATCGTCAGGTGCATTAATCACGCTACTCAATAAAATTTAGTTTCTCTAATTTCAATACAAACTGGCCGCAAGTCTAATCTCTTCAACCTCCTTTAATCTCTCTTTTTCAACCTTTTTAAACTCTTTTTGGGTAACGAACTTCATTTCTTTCTTGAAAACAACGGGAAATTGTTTCTGTCAAGATCCAGAGAGCCCAATATCCAAATATTGAAAAAAGCTATCTTCATAGCATTCATAAATAATTAAATATTTGAGAACTCAATAGATGGATCATAAAATAGAGTATTAAAATTATAATATATCAAACTCAAATTATTTTTCTGTCCCTCAAAGTAGCTTTAAATCATTTATTTTTAAACTCTGATGACTGATAACGAACTCGCCAGTAAATTATTTTAGCTGCAACAGCTTATCTAAACACGTTATACCTTTCTGAAGAGCTTTAATTAATTCTGGTGAAAGCATTTACAAGATCAAACTCGGATCTCTCATCATTCCTCAGAAAAATACCAAGATTTCTCTCTCTTCCTTTTTTTACTGGTTCTGATGATCTCATCTCTTGTTTAAAATTCAAGGCAAAACTAACTAAAATTAACCAAAGTAAATAATCTCGAACTTATGGAATGCTGCTTGCCCAAAATGTAAACAAAAATTGTTTTAACCTCCTCAAAACATGATTACTCTCTCTCAATGAAGTTTGACCAAAAGGTAGTTTTTAAACAACACCTGACTCAAGATGAAGTCTCAAATTGAGAAAAGATGGGTCAATATGGAGACGGAAAATTTCCCTAAAGGCAGGGACAATATTGGTGCAATTAATACAATTAATTACTTTTCAGTTAAGGCCTGAAATAGCAGCAGTAGAGTCAAAGAAGTGCTGCCTCTGGGGAAAAATAAGCCCTTCCCACTTTGATCATCCCTAAGTTTGATGAAAACATTCAAGAAATTCTTGGGCTTAACCAAATTGTCACTTTCTTGGTCGAATTTCACACCCCATAAAATATTTTTGGAGCCTCATAATGATCCATTTTGTCCCAAAAAAATCAATCTTGTGATGATTGCTTGAGTAGGTCTGGTCACCTGAAAGCCAAGGCTCATCTGGCCCAGGGGTTGTCAAGTTCTGATAAGTTATTTTCAAGAACACAATTTCTAATTTCCAGAAAATTTTAGAAGCAATTCAGCATCTCATCCTCAAAGAAGAATACAATAAAACTACCTTAATTCTTCAAAAAGCCCAAACATCGGTCATTATATTAAGAATCCAGACACCAAGCTAGTTTGTCTCAACCTCAGAGGAAGAGAGAGAAAGGGAAAAGTTAGCATTGATTTGTTTGTCCATTAAAGATTTCAAATCAAATCAAATAAAAGCCAAAATTAATTAAAACCAGTTTGATCAATTTTTAAAATTAGTCGAACCTTGATTTCCAATGACCAAATAATTTTGTACTTTTTTCCCTGAGATTCCAGTAGCTGATTGAAAATTTTTTTTGATCCATACATTTAGACTCATTTGTTTTTTTAGGTCAGCATCTTGATTATAAATTTAAAATCTATTTCATAAATAATTGAAAAATAGCTTCAAAGTTCAATCATACCAATGTGCAAGTGTCTCTCTGCTTCCCAAGTTCGAGAAGATCTAATCTTACATAAAACCATCAGTTACACCAAATTCCCAATCCTTCTGGCTAAATCTTCCTTGGACTCAAGCGAATACATCATCAAAACCTTCACAAAGGATGATGCCTCATTGTCCAGTTATCTCCGAGAAAAGCAAATCCTCTCCTCCCTAGATCACTCCAATATCATCCACTATATCTCAAACACTTCTTTTCGTGTTGAGATCCCCCATAGCAGCTACATCTTGATGGAATACGCTCCACATGGAGATTTCTTCAACCTACTGATTGAAAACAACGTGTCGGGTGAGAAACTCATTCGAACTTACTTCCATCATTTGATTGAGGGGCTTGATTACCTTCATTCTCAAGAGGTCGCCCATCTTGATATAAAACTGGAAAACCTCCTGTTAGGAAAGGACTTTCTGTTAAAAATTGCAGATTTTGATGTTGCTCAAAACGTCAAAGATCAACTCTTGTTTTCTCAAGGGACTGAAAACTATAGAGCACCAGAAATCCAAGCAGAAGACTGCCAAGATTATAAAGCTGCTGATGTTTATTCTGCAGGCATATGCTTGTTTGTATTGCTTGCAAAAACGTTTCCTTTTCTGGAAGCAGGCAGTCAATATCAAAATGATTTTCAAAGCTATAAAAGATTCAATATAAATAGTGAAAAATATTGGAATCGAATGGAAAAATTCCTCAAAAATAAAATCCATTTCAGTAAAAATCTACGAGAGTTACTCAATGGAATGTGGACAGATGACATTACCAAAAGATTTAGTTTGTACCAAGTCAAACAATCCAGATGGTACAATGAGCCTATTTATTCAAATGAAGAACTCCAAGTTCTCATGGGAACAAAGCTTGTTAGTAACTAACTAAATCTTTTCATTTCAATAGATTTCGAGTTAATTCGACTAAATTAATTTGTTGCTTTTGTCATCGTATCGTGTCTCTTGCTTTCTTACATATCTGTCTTGTATTTTTATGTATTTTATCGTGTCCGTATATCTGAATTTACAATCCCCACAAAAATTGCTCCTTTAAGCCCTCTGGTTTTTTTTTTTTGTATTTTACAGAAATAGGCATGCATGAGAATCTTTCAACTTGCTCTTTTTCGATTTCCATTAGTTTATATCCCCAAGTTTGCCAAAGAATCATCCCAATTATCTTGACATCTTAAGCCCCTGTTTCGTTCTTGACCATTTCCCCCTTACTTGCCCGCAAATTACTGATCTCCAGTTATTTTAACACTGTTAGGAATTTATTTACAAGTTTCAAAATAATAATTTTATCCTTCAGTGGCATCCAAATAACTTCTCAAAAATAAACAACAAAACAATCTCTCAATCGGATTTTATTCATAAAATCTTGTAAAAAACGACCTCCCAGAAGGCTTTAAAAGCAATCTTCTTTGTTTCAGAGTTTTTTTGAAAACTTGATAGAAAAGCTCAAGCTCAATTTAACGAAAAAATTTAGCTTAGCGAGTTTTTGCATTAAAATATAACTTCTCCTCATCAATTTCGCATAGTTAACTGACTCACAAACTCTCATAAAATTTAAAATCATGTTTATAAGATAATTCAGAGCGGTGCTTATTCTCATAAAAACAGAACATGTATCTCAATTTTAATGAGGTATAAAGGAGATATCCTCATTCAGAAGTATCTACTGAATTTCACGAGATACAGTGATTTTTCTGAACAGTTAAAAATGGAATCTTCTCTCTGACGAATCGAAAAAATTTGAGCATAGAACACTCAAGCTGGATTAATTAATTCTTAGCTAATCTGATTCTCATACTAATAACATCACTAGAAATTTCTCTCGCGAATAAATAATAAAAATTTCCTTTCATGGTTGATAAAAATATGTCAGCTTCCTCTCTAAGCTCATTTTTCTCTCGAATTTTAGGCGACAAATCAGCTTCGCCTTTCGATGAACTTTCAAATCTTATCCAAGAATTTGAAGAAAATCCAACTTTTGAAACATTCAAGGACAAAATTCAACATTGTTTGACAATTCTCAATGATTTAAAAAAGATTGCTTCAAAAGGAGATTCCAAAGTTGGAACACATGCTGAATTCCCTCTCAACTACTTCAAAAAATTCTATACTCAATATCAAAATGAATTAAAGGATAATCCTGATATTGCAATTGGAATGTTTAATGACATAATCACCACTTTGGAATCCTTTTTAGCGGCAATGAGCCATATGTCCACTTACCTTTCTGTTCCAGAAGTAGCCCTCTCTATAAAATCTGGCGTTGAAAATCAATGCACTCTCGACAAATTTGGCTGCAAATTACAAAAACAAAAAGCATTCCATTGCATTGATTGTAAAATTGACGGAACCAAAATGATCTGTGAAGGATGTGCTGTCAACTGCCACTCTGGTCATAATCTCATTGCACAGGGCAATATCTCTGGTTTTTGTGATTGCAGATTTGTGACGGGTGATTGTGTTTTGGAACAAAGCTGTACTTTCGAAATTACAAGAGAAACATTTGTTCCACAAATCAAGTATATTTGTAAAACTTGTAATATGAAAGAAAATGACTCAGATATGCTTTGTCATTTTTGCATTATTGAGTGTCATAAAGGTCATGAGGTTAAATCTGTTCGAGCAGTCAAAGGTTTCTGTGATTGCCGCACTCTTTTCAATTGCTGCAAAATTAAACCAAAAGTATAAACAAAATATCCTTATATTTTTTAACCTTCACTTGTTGTATTCATAATTTTTGTGTTGTTATTTAAAAAAAGTAATTTTTCACATCTTTATTCATATCTTGATATAAAATAAAATTTTTAACCCCACCTCCTCGAAAGAAATCTTTAATAAGTCAATTGTATCTCGATCTCATAAGAGATTTTTTAAAAGATCATGACTCTGATATGAATAAAGTATTTACAGAAATTTTTTAAAAATTGAATTTTATTAGAATTATGCATTAATAATAAAGTTTACATACAATTAAGCAGAGATGACTAAATAACTAAAACTCAGTATCGATCTATCTATCAATTAATTAAGAGTAATAGAAATAGATGGAGTTTAAGCAGATGTTATGAGTACCACCGATACCCAAAATTTTGGATTGTTCAGGAAGAATGTTCTTGGGAGTGCCCATTTGGTGACCAACTTGAATAGTTTGTCCAAGGTTTGTAACAAGCTTCAAAAATGTCACATACTCGCCGGCTTCAACATAGGCTTCTTTGATGTATTCATCGTAGCTCATTTTAAGCTTGGCACGTTGGCAGTTTTCTTTGGTGACACCATTGGCCATGTGGATGTCTCCTTTGTAAGTTTCCTTGTGGGTTTTTCCCCAAGAATCTCTATAAACTGCTTGAAGACCAAAAATATATCCTTCATGATAGTAAAGATAGAGTTCATCAATTTCAGGGGTAAAGAATTTCTCGACATGCTTCTCAAAGTAATCATCAAACTCAGTGTAACCGTGGCTTAAAGAACCAGAAATGGCAGATCTTTTAATAATGGCATTCTCAATCTTTTTGTTGTAGTAGTCTTCCTTGTAAGCCTTGGATTCGTAGACTAGATTTGATCCAGTGCCTTGGTTATGTCCATGGCCTCCACCATAGCCATGATGATTATGTTGATAATGAGCGCTGCCTGAATATTCCTTAAATTGAGGATAGGCGGCAGTATTGTAACCAGCTGAGCCATATCCAACAAGATTGTCGTGGCTTGCTTGAGTGCTGTAGGTGTACATGTTTGGAGATTGACCAACTTGGACGTGATTGCCGGTCTTTGGGGTGGCCTGGGGAGTGTCTTGAAGTTTCTGATAGTTCATGGTCCCTAAATTAAAGCCTGTAGAAAGTTTATAATTTTAATGATGTCATGAATTAATGAGGCTTAATTCTTTATACCGTATTAATCTGGTGGAAACAATTTTGATTAACAAAGGTTTATGAATTTCAAATCTAATGCAAACTACTCTATTTGAATTTTATGAATTAAATTTTCCATCAGCCAAAGATTCTGTTAACTTTGAGATAAACTCAACAAAGAAAGGTAATTTAGGACACAATGAGGCATTGGAAAATGAGAGCGCATATATTTTCAACAAAATTAAGTTGCTTTTAGAAGTTTTCTATTCCGCAATTTTCTGACGATTATTTTGATTAAAAATTTTATAAGGTCTTTGCCTCAAATAATTAATGATAAAAAATTGCTTATTAATTTTCAAAGGTTGAATATTATACTAAAAATAACAAATCAAATCCAAAAATGGGAAAATAAAATGTGGAATAATATTATTGCTCGCTGAGAATCCTCTTCGGGATGAGCTTTCCACCTAAAAATTTGTTTAAAGAATTTGAAATTTTCTTCAAGAAGAAAAACGGTGAATACAAGACCGCCAAAATTCAATCAATCCAAAATTTCAAGTGTTTATATGTTGAATAAATAAACATCGTTGTGGCTACTTGAAATGGTAAAAGAGCGATTTTGCAATGACTATTTTTTGGAAATAATTGAGTAATAAATGAAAAATTTTTTTTCTGAACCTTAAAAACAAGAAATTCTCGATATTTATTTCACTTCCAAAATGAGAAGAAATTAAAAAAAACTAATTCGAGTTTCAATCGATTTTGAAAAAGAAGAAACTCCATTCAACACAACACAAAAAGTTTGTTTGAAAATAAAAAAAGTCATAATGATTGCTTCATCGAAGGTTGGCCAAACTGAAAGAATTCAAAAGCCATCTTCAGAGATCATGTGATTATGAAGATGTTGGTTCAACTATTGAGAGAGAGAAAATAATTTTTGATTTCATGGAGAGATATTTTGGAAATTAAAAAAACGAAATATCTAGTATACAACAAGAGATTCCTCTTTTGCGTGACAACATTTTAAAAGAAAAATTGCACTTAATCAATGATCCCATGTATATATTCTCTTATCAAATACTAAATATTATGGATAGATTTATCTTTAACTCCAAAAATAGAGCAAATCAACCAAATTTAATAGGTTTATTTATTCAAGAATAATCTAAGCTCTCTTTTGCTTAATATCTTCACCATTGTGTCTGCCGATTCTGCACCAAGCACCGAAATCTCTGTCGAAAATGTACTTGTACATGACAAGCAAATAGGATTTGTGTTGGGGAAGGGTGTTGTAGAACTCAGGGGCAATTTCTCTAAGTCTGGGGAGCTTTCTCCAGGGGATATTGGGGAAATCGTGGTGCTCAATGTGATATCCAATGTTCAAATTGGGAATGTTCATGACTCCATAATAAGAATAGGTGTCTTGTCCCTTGATGAATTCGTAATGTTCAGCAATAATGTGAGCAGCAACGGGGTTCAATCCCAAACCGAAAGCAGTTCCGAGAATCAAATAGCAGAGAGCCTTGCCGCCAAACATGTAGAAAATGAAGGCATCCCAGGAGAAGACGACTGCCATGTTAACAAACTCCAAAACTGAAGGAGGCTTGGGGCAGACGAAATAGGGTCTAAAGCCATAGAAGAATGGCATAGTGAGAATGTACATGAACTTTCTGAAGGGAGTGGTGAAGAAACCAATTTCCTTTTGGGTGGGAAGATCGGGATCCCAGTTTGGTCTGCCGAGGAAGATATGATGATCAGCATGATATCTACCAAAGGAGATTGAAGAAGGTATTCCTTGTCCGAGGTTGGCGAGGATGGCAGTGTATTGGTTGGCTTTTCTAGACTTGAAGGCGGTGTAATGGGTCAAATCGTGGATGAGGACGTACAAGGCGTGACTGAGGACAGCTCCAGAAACGAAGGCACTGATGATGATGGACCACCAGGGCCAGTCTTTAATGATGGACATGATGAGAGTTTGACCAAGAACAAGAGCGATGGTGAGGTACAAAGAGAAGGGATCTTGCTTCATGAGTTCCTTGACTTCGGGGTGCTTTTCGAGGATCATTCTTCTTCTGGTGGCGTGGGGTTCGTCGTGGTCCATAAAGTGGAAGTTACGCTTGTCACGCTTGAAGAAGGAGCCAGAATAAGCATCGGGGAAGGGAAGCTTATCGGGGACATCGGTAAGCATACTCTTCTCAGTTGAGTTATCAGGGACTGGTGGCATGGTCAAGATTCGTTTTAATTAAAAAATATATATCCGACTTAATTCTCTTTGGATTTAAATAGTCTGAAGCACAGTGGTCATAATTTTCTTAATGCGTCATTCTCCCAAAATATTTTACATCAATTTTACCTACTATTTTCGTTTAAACTAAACATTTTCCAGTACTTTCCATGCTTAGAGACGGCTGATTTGATATTCTATTAGAAAACCTCCTTGACAAAAGATTATGAAGCCCACGTATATCTTATCGAAGATGATTAGATAATATCAAAGAGCAATAATTGAATCATAAATGACGGAGATTAAATCCCTGGCTTCTGAATGCGCCTCTTTAAAGTTACGATGAATTAATTACTTTTAAAATGTTTAAATCACCATAAAGTGTTAAAAAAAAGAATTCAAAAAGTTTTTGCTGCAAAGCTTGCTTAGGAAAGGATAAACTCTTCGCATAAGTGTATAATACAAACTCCAAACATAAATTTGGGTCAGAATCAGCTTCCGACCTTGTGATATTTATTTCTGTTATGTTGTTATGGGGGAGATTTCGTATATAGAAGAATATTCAAGATGATAGTCAAATTCTTTATTTCATACCCACCTCCTTTTTGACTGTTTTACTCTATGTCAAGGCATATTGTTAATTTTTAGTCTGAAACTCAAGAAAAACTTGGAAAATATAGCTCTAACAACAAATTCTACAACCCCATCGGTGTCATCTAGTTGGTTTGATCACAACTGAACAACAGCGCTGCAGATTTTCGAAAATATTCTTTGAGAGAAGAAAGTACAAAGGATTCTCCTGATGAGGGTATTTTAAGGGTAGTTTTAAAAATTAAAGGAATCAGCCAAAACCGTTTTAAATTTTCTATACCATAACATAACGAACTTTCAGACAAACATTGCCCCACCTTGACTTCAAAAATATTCATTTTGTCTCCTAAAACATTGAGAATTTGTCGACTTCACCATAAAAAATTCGGACTCAACTTTTAACGTTTGAAATCTCTCTCGAATTTTTATAAATTTTTTGAATATCAATAAATCCTTCTGAACCTTGAATTACTACATCATTCAAAGCTGAAAGTGGCTGGCATGAAAGCTGTCAATATTTATAGTTCAGGGCTTAAATATTAAGCAAAATAACTTCTCTTTGCCTTATTGTTACTAATTAACTATATAAGAGGCTTCTTCTATAATTAGTATAGTAGAATTCGCCCAATCTAATTCGTTCCTATTTCTCATTGCTCTCTTTCTTGTTTGTGCTCTATCTCGATCGAAAATGGCAGAAAGTTCGAAAGCCTGACGAAAATACAGTTTTTTTTAAGGCCCTTTTGATCATCTTGCTAAATTTAAAATTTGAACATGATAAAAAATTTGATTTTTCAAATACAATAAAAAACTGTCATTGACCTTAATCTATTATATTTTTTTTTCCAAAAACAGGAGAAAAAATTTGAATTCTTTTAGATTTCCTTTTCCTTTAAAAATTTGGGTTTGATTTGATTAAAGAGTGTTTTCATTGGGATTCAAATCTTTGCCGCTCTTTCAATATATAAATTAATTCTGCAATTTACAATTTCGCGAATTAACAAGGAATTGACCCTTTTCCCCGAATGAATGCTTAAGTCAGAACCATCTTGAACTTTTGGCTTCAGAAGTTGACTTTATCTCCTTGTCTTTCGAAGAAGAATGATTGTGATCAAGCACGGAGAAAGAATAACAAGAAAGATGAAATACCATTCATCGAATTTCATGCTCAAAAAGATAGAAAGAGTTTAAGGGATCTACAATATCCTTTCCCCATTGCCAAATCAAAAGTCATCTTTCATCAAACAAAAACCAAACTCTTGAAAATTTTCATAAATTCAGAAAACAAATCAGCAAAAAAGAATCGAATAAAATAGTTCTCGCAGTATTTCAAAGCAAAGTGTATATGGTTTGTTCTAATTTCCACACATGTAAAAATTCACATTGTACAGTATTCAATTTTTTTGTCAATTTTTTTTGTGCTTTGCCCAGAAAGACAAAAATTGTTCCCATGAGTTTGAAGGATCCCATGATGAACTCCAATAGGTTGATAGGGGAGTATTTCATTACTCTGTGATGATATACAAAGGCGAATCTGAATCCTTCAAACTCAAGCTCGAAGTATTTTTTAGGAAAAATAGGCTTGGAATTAGTTTAGTTTTCTTTCATTAGCTAGATCTTTATCTCCATCATTTTGTGAAATACCTTTGTTTCTACTAAATCTCCGACTTCTCATACATATTTATCTTCAGCCCAATTAGGTCTCATTTTTCCCAATTTAATGTTCAAAATCAGGTAGAAAATCTCATGGAATAAATTTTGAGGATCTTACATATGAGACGATGGGGGTTGAAAGTGGAAAATTCGACATTGAGCCTGAGAGCTTTGGCATTTCACCTTGTCAAATTAAAATTCTTTCTTTCATTTTCATTGATTAGCAAAAAATTGAAATTAAAACTCAAGAGAAATTGTTTGATGAATAATAGATCAAAGTTGAATAACGAATTAATAATTTTGATCTTTGATTTTCAACCTTTATTTGGGTCTAATTCGTTTCTGTTTATCTCTGATTTTCTTCTCCCAACAATTTCTAACAGACGGTTCATTCCCAACAAAAAAACGGCCCAAGCCCCGCTCAACAAAAAAGGTTTAAAAATTTCCTTCTCATCGAAC
>Ga0182738_1002455_pt1 | contig 21962 bp, 4 predicted proteins | sample eDN5th30CBELigMG_FD_128876 | JGI IMG/M metagenome (GOLD analysis project Ga0182738, IMG submission 128876) | Enriched Miracle-Growth compost microbial communities from Emeryville, California, USA - eDNA 5th pass 30_C BE-Lig MG (version 2)... ...
TAGAATGCAGTTGCATATATCGCAGACCTCAATGAAAAGGAGAGTATAAAAGTATATATATTCTTTATTATTTGATTCAAGTTTCAATATAAAACAATTCCTTCAGGCGTGCAAAAACGAAGAATACATTTTTTCTAAGTTTATAATTTTGACTGTAAAATTACAAAATAAGAACATAGTTGCGTTCCATTCGTAGAAAGAGAGTTTTCCCTTACTTTTATGAAAATATTTTTTTATAAGGGGGAAGCCCTGGGGGTAAAAAAGAGGCCATTTTGGCTTGTGGATTTTTCAGAAAAAAGCCAATCTGTCCAGGGACAAGCGTTTGGCCGGAAATACTCATAGTGTCTGAAACCCTGGTGCTTGAGGGTTTTATGAATCCGAGAAAAAAACTTTCAAAAATTCAATTCTGAGACAAGGAAATTTCTTCCTAATTTTTTTACGATTCAGAAAAAATCAGCTTTTCTGAAAATAATTTTTCATTTACAAACTTTGCAATTATTAATGATTTTCATCTTTTTTGTTTCATGATGATTCATCCAAATATTTTTTTTTTATTAATTATTTATTTTCGAAACACAAAGACAAAAACTCCAAGTGACTAGAAAATTTCAGTAAAAAATTTTCACATCTATTTTTACCAAAAAAACTCTACAAAAGGATTTTGAACTGAGATTCCAGTTTTCGGGATAAAGGTCTCATGACAAGCACTAAGTTAGCTCTTTATGATAGTTTTTTTTTATTTGAATTTATATCTTGAGAGGATTCTAGAAATGAAAGCTCTTGTTTATTTGAAAGACTGAAAAAGAGAAGAGAGTTTTGATTTTTGTTGAACAGTTAAGGTGAATATTTTGCACAGAGGGAAACATTCTTAAAAATTTATTTTAAAGTCCAGAGTTTAATCTGTGTCATCTGGTCCCTTTTTCTAAAAGAAGAAATCCAAATCATTTTCTCTGATTTCAAACAAGCTATTAAACTTCCAAACGAAATAAAAATGAATATCATGAATTCTTTATAAAAATTACCAAGTCTCCATCTAAGTGAATCATCAATCAAACTGAGACGCTTAAAATCGAAAAGTAGCTTTCTCAAGGAAAAGGTGAGACGGCCCCAGCGAAAATGGGTTCGATTTCAAGAGGCAATTTTTGTTAACAGATGAATTAATTTAAGGGAATACTGTTTTTATCTTTGTTTAAAATTTCCAAGAGAAAAAACGCTTGACTCCTAAGCAAAGAAAAACATCAATTTATCATCGAAAAAACTTACAACCTCGTTAGATAAATGATAAACCCGATGAAATTTGGCTTCAAGCCGGTCTCGTCAGATAGTTTTATGCATTAGAGCCACGTTGAGCATATTATAAAATTTTGGCGCTCAAACTACGAAGTTTCTGTGGCATGATAATTTTAGTAGTTTTTGTATTTGAGAAGCATAAAAACTCATAAAATAAGGTTTTTTTAGAGTTGAGTTTTTCAATGCAGTAGAGGGTATAGTCTGAAAAACTCAATTCAAATAATTCTTCCCAACTCATTTTGAAACTGAAAATCTGTCTTCAAAGAATTATGACGAATAATATAAAGGACTTGTATCTTGGCTCAGCATGGTTTGCTGAGGGAAGTAAATCGAAAAAGAGGTTTTCCAAGTTTGAAAAGCGGGAAAGATCAAAGAGATGGAGTATTATATTGATGGATAAATGAATCAGAAGAAATATTGTTAAAAACGAGAAGGAGGGAAATTTTCCAAGAGTCAACAATCGGTTATGATAGGAAATCAAAGATTCGAAATTTTCAAATAGGAATTAAACTCGTGAAGAAGCGTTCTTGTTCGGTTCGATTAGCTGAAGCGATCGAAAGGTACAGTTAGCGATGTTCTTTTTTGGAAGAAAGCTCATGGGCTCATGCAAAATTAATGCGAAGAAATTTAAGGCTTAGATTGCGCTCATATAAATTATCAAAAAGCCTAAATTTAAAGTTTTTTGTTCCTAAAACAAACTCAAAAATTTTAATTTGATTAAACTATCTTTGTCCTCCGAATTTCAGTCTTCACCTCCTTTTAGTGAGACTCTCTCCTCCTCTCTTTAATCAAGCTGATCTCGAGTTGACTAACAGAAAATTCGATTTCAAGGATTCATAAAGATTTTTTACTCTGAAAAATGCTTTGAAGATCTAAGATTTGGTTTTTTTGGCCATAGATTTTATTCCAATTAAACTGTGAGAGGTATGATCACAACCAGAGTTTTTACCAGTATAGAAACTGAGGTCAAGCGTTTAATTTGGCGGGTAAAATTTCTTCAGATTGTCCTTTCCGAAAACAGCTCCAACAAATCTGGCCCTTAAAAAGATTCTTTGTATCTAATCTTGGCGGCTTAATTAATTCTCAATTTATAATACTTTAATCAACTTTTCAGCGCGCCATCTTTCATGTCACCACCCTCTTTCTTCAAACTCCTTTTATTTTCTCTCGTCTCCCTCCATCTTGCTTACTCTTACACCTTTTCTCGTAATAACCTTTCACAATCTCTTCCTCAAATAATTAGGCTACGAAATTCGAGACCTTGAACAAACAACAAGTTATATTTCACAAGAGGCACTTCCTTGGGTGGTCACAAATGGGCTAACGACCCCGGTAACCACTCAATGTGCTGGAATCTGGCTCCTTGGAGGCTACGGAGTTGTTGGCGGCAGCACTGTCTTTACCAGACAATACACTTCAATCGCCCCTCATACCTTGATAAATTTCTCCATAAAATTTTATCTGCTTGATATTCTTGGCCTTGAAACGCTTTTGAAAATTTATTTCGATTCCCAGCTTGTTGGATCTTGGAGTGCTCCCACTCTGACCCTCCTAGGCTTGACAAATGCATGTGGAGGAGGAATTACAGACTATCCTGACGTTACTATTGCTGGCCAAGTGGCCCATAGCTCGACTTCATTAACGGTAAAAGTCGTTTCTATTGCAAGTGGGGCGGCAAGTTTTGGCTTCAGAGACGTCAATTTATTGCTTTCAAATTCCAGTGGCAGTACTTCTGCCTGTCAGTTTTCTCTTCCATTGATCGGCCAGGCTTCTTGTCTGTGTGGGGATGGGCAATATGGGACGTCAGGTTTGCTGACATCCTGTGCAAATTGCGCTTCAAACTGTGGTTCTTGTACGGGAAGTTCAAGCTCAGACTGCACCTCATGTCCTGATGGTGGATCATATAACGGAAATACCTGCTATACTTGCAATCCAACTTGTAAACAATGCTCAGGAGCTGCTGCTACAAATTGCTTGAGTTGCTATCCTGGGTATTTTTTGAATTATGATGGGTCTTGCAAGTCATCCTGTCCTGCTCCTTTAGTGACCACAGTCCAAGGTGATAGCAGCTATTGTTCTCTTCCTTGCTTAGCAACTGACTTTTTATTCTGGAATAATACCTGCTCAAGCTCCTGTCCTTCTCCTTTGGTCTCTGGGATGTCAGGGGTTGTAAAAACCTGCTCCTTACCATGCTCTGCAGGAAGTTTCCTGTACCCAAACGGGACATGTCTTTCCAGCTGTAATTGGCCCTTTGCTTTATTTTCTTCAGGCGACCTTAAGACCTGTAACGTTGTTTGTCAAACGACAGACTTTTATTTTTGGAATGATACTTGCTCTTCTTTGTGCCCTTCTCCGCTCGTTTCAGGGACCATTAGCGGTGTAAAAACCTGCACATTGCCTTGCTCAACCTCCAGCTTCTTTTACCCAAACAATACATGCTCTTCTGCTTGCAATGCTCCCTTTGTGGTTTCAACTCAAGGCGATCTTCAGCTCTGTGACTTGCCTTGCCCAGCTGGATCATTTTATTATTGGAATGGAACATGTTCTTTGAGTTGTCCTTCACCTTTGATTGGGATTACAAGTGGAGTCCTGAAGACTTGTAATTTGCCTTGTGGGATGACTGATTTTTTGTTTCCCAATGGGACATGCCAAAATTCTTGCAATTCACCTTTGGTGGCGTCTAGTCAAGGTGATTTGTTGTTTTGCGACCTTCCTTGTCTCGCTGGAGAATATTACTACTGGAATGGTACATGTAAATCGGGTTGTGCCTCACCTCTGGTGTCAGGATTTAATGGGGATTATCAGACTTGTTCACTTCCCTGTGGGGTTGGGAGCTACCTGTACCCTAATAATTCCTGCCATTCCGCTTGTAGTTCCCCCTTAATATCTTCAAATCAAGGTGATTTATTGTTTTGCAACCTTCCTTGCCTGACTGGAGAATATTACTACTGGAATTCAACATGTAAAGGGACATGTGATTCGCCCCTTATGTCAGGAAGTAGTGGAGATTTTCCCACGTGTTCTCTTCCTTGTGGCCTGACTAACTATTTATATCCCAACAATTCTTGCCATTCAGCTTGCAGTTCCCCCTTGATATCCTCAAATCAAGGAGATTTACAGTTCTGCAATCTTCCCTGTCTTGCTGGAGAATATTATTATTGGAACTCTACATGCCATTCGGGTTGCCTATCTCCTTTAATTTCAGGGTTTAATGGGGATTATCAAACCTGCTCTCTTCCTTGCGACCTGGCGAACTATTTGTACCCCAACGGTACTTGTGGTGCTTCTTGTAGTTCCCCTTTGGTGATGTCAAATCAAGGAGATTTACACTTTTGCAACCTCCCATGTCTTCCAGGAGAATATTATTATTGGAACTCTACATGTCAATCCACTTGTACTGCCCCATTAATTTCAGGATTTAATGGAGATTATCAGACTTGCTCATTACCATGTCTCACTTCCGAATACTATTTTGCGAATAATACCTGCGATACTGCTTGCAGTTCTCCATATCTTCCAATTATCCAAGGTGATTTAAAGACCTGTAATTCTCCTTGCCAACCAGGAGAGTTTATGTATTGGAATGATACCTGCCATACAACTTGCCCAATCCCCTTATTGACTACAACGTTTGGAGATTTGAACTTATGCGGCTTGCCTTGCTCCATATCAGATTTTTATTATTCAAATGGAACGTGCTATTCTACATGTGATTCTCCTCTTGAATCTTCAAGTCAAGGTGATCTTCAATTGTGTAATTCTCCTTGTGCAACTGGTGAGTATTTTTACTGGAACCAAACATGCCAAGCCAATTGTCCCTCGCCTTTTGTGATTAGTCCTCAAGGCATAATGAATTACTGCTTCCTTCCTTGCTTAACTGGCGAGTTTTTCTATTGGAATGGGACCTGTGATGTGACTTGTCCAAGCCCTTTAGTGCCGAGTATGGATGGAGATTTGAAAAGATGCTCGCTTCCTTGTGATGTATCAGAGTATTATTATGAGAATAATACTTGTAGTGCAGGGTGTACAAACCCATTAGTTGCTTATTCACAAGGAGATCTTTTACTTTGCAATTCCCCTTGTCAAGCTGGTGAGCATTTTTATGTGAATAATAATACTTGTCTTGGTACTTGCCCATCTCCATTTATCTCAAGCAATATTGGAATTTTGAATGCCTGCTTTTTGCCTTGTGCTCTGAATGAGTTTTTATATCCAAATGGAACCTGTATTGCGACTTGTGGTACACCATTGATATCATCCAATCAAGGAGACCTGAAATATTGCAACTTCCCTTGTGAAAGTGGAGAATATCATTATTGGAATAATACATGCGATGTGAGCTGCTTATCACCTTTGATTGCAACAAGTTTTGAGAATGGAAACCTTTTGGAATGCTCACTTCCTTGTGATATTAATGAGTTTTTATACCCAAATGGAACTTGTATTGCAACTTGTGGTACACCATTGATATCATCAAGTCAAGGAGATTTGAAGTTCTGTAATTACCCTTGTACAAGTGGAGAGTATTATTACTGGAATGATACCTGTCACGCAGATTGTTTAGCTCCTCTAGTGGCGACTTTTAATGGCGATATTCTCGAATGCTCGCTTCCTTGTGACATTAATGAGTTTTTATTCCCAAATGGAAGTTGTATTGCTTCTTGTCATTACCCCTTGATATCTTCAAATCAAGGAGACCTCAAATATTGCAATTTCCCTTGTTTAACAACAGGAGATTATTATTACTGGAACAATACCTGCCATGCTGATTGTCTAACACCATTAATCCCAAACTTCACTGGAGATATTCTTGAGTGCTCTCTCCCTTGTCCTCTTACTCAATACCTCTACCCAAATAACACATGCCAAGCCACATGTGACAATCCTTTAGTCAAAATCATCCAAGGCGATCTTAGAATCTGCTATTCTCCATGCAGCTCCCCTAATTTTCTTTATTGGAATGGTTCTTGCTTATCATCATGTCCCACAGCTTTCCAACAAGATCTTGGCTCAGGCAAGGCTCTATGTTTAAAGCATTGCCCTCCGAGTGAAGGTTTCGTGTATTGGAACAATAGCTGCTTATCTTCTTGTGATCCTCTCTTTAATCAAAGCATTGATAGTGTGAGCTCTGAACGACATTGCGATTGGCCTTGCAATGATCCTGTATTATATAAAAATGGAACTTGTTCGGAGACTTGTGATGCCCCCTATGTTAAACAAGCTGTGAATAATGGCTATTATTTCTGTAATTCACCTTGTGAAGCTTCCAAATATTACAGTCTTGATAGCGGAAAATGCATTTCTAGCTGCCCCTCACCTTCGATTACAGGCCAAAATGGTGATTTGAAGACATGCAAATATGTTGCCCTGAAGGAAGAAGAGGAAGGATCTCAGACTTCGAAAGTAGTGATAGCAATTACTCAAGTGACAGCAAAGGCCGGTATTGGGCTTGCTTTAATTAATAGCATACTAAGACCAGGAGATGCTGGATCTTTGTCTCTTTTGGCGTTGTCCAAGTTGCTTAGATATATGGAATACATTGAAATTAATTATCCTGTGCAAGTTGAGGACTTGTTTGATTTGGATCTATTTGAAATTGAGTTGGATTTTGGCTCGGAAAAAACTTCAGAATTGTTTGAAGATAGAATTCCTGATTATCCAGAACTTGCAGTGTTTCAAAAAAGAGGCCTTGAATCTAATTTTATAGCGAATTATTGGAACACAATCAGTCTTTTGCTCATAGCTTTGAGTTGCGCTTTGTTAATTTTGCCTCTTGAGAAAATAACCCAAAGATATAAGTCTTATAGAGCAGCCAGATTAATAAAGAGGACCAAGAGATTTTTCAGGTGGAACTTTTTGTTGCTGATCTTTCTCGAAAGTTTCGATGATTTGTCATTGTTCATGTATTTGCAGTTGAAGACTTTGAAGCCCACTTCTTTCTTGGATATTCTCACGTTGGTGGTGAGTCTTGTGGGGATAGTTCTTGCTATTTATATAGAATATAAGATTGTGAAAATCGCAAGAGAATTTACAAAGCCAACGATATATCCAGAAATTCGCAATGGAGAAAAGCAGGAAAGCCATATCGAAATGCTTCACAAAAAATACGCGAAATGCGTCTTATTCTTCAAAGAATACAAGCACAAATCATTTGTGACCCAAGCATTCGTCTTTTTCTTCTCATTGAGAATCGCAGCTTACTATGCTATTGTAGGTGTTTTGCATTCTTATCCAGTGGTTCAAGCATGTTTACTGACGATAATAAGCGTTATGATGCTCTACTATATTGCCATAATGAGACCAATTGATGAGAAGCTTGCCTTGATTGAGAATTTTGTCTTTGAGATTTTAATTTTAATGACAAATATCTGCATTTTGATTCTCGCTATTATGGACGAGACAGGATATTATTCTTCAGAGATTAGAAATCGGCTTGGTGATGCATTGGTCGTCTGCAATCTTGCTGCATGTCTTGCTACATCAATTTTCTCGCTTGCCTTTTTGATGATTGCAATAAAAAAATGGTATCATAAGAGAAAGGCTTCAAAGCAAATAAAGGTGAAAGTTGATAGAGTCACCACAATTGAAGCTAGCAGTGAAGCAGGATTACAGATTGATTTATCAAAGAGCGGTATCTCGAGTGGCAGTAATAGCACAAAGGTTTCGCCTTTGAAGAAAGCAAATAGCAGGAGATCACTTTATCATGAAGCTTTACGTCAAGCCACTTTGTTGAGAAGCTCAAGTGAAATTATCGATAAGAATAATGAAAGTAATAATAGTGGGAAGAAGGGTGAAGTGGTGATTAATCTTTGCCAATCAGAATCTGATTTTGAGCCAAAATACTCTGCGAAAGGAAGCGCAGAAAGTGATTTGAACATTACAGGTAGTTCAAAATTGTTATCAGACCAAATGCAAGAAAATGATCCTCGTCGCTTGGTCCCTCAGAAGAGCACATTTAGAGCTCAAAGCGACCTTTTATTGCTTTCTCCTTCTTCAGAATCTATGAGTATGATCCAAAGTTCTGGGTCTATTGATACAGAAAAGAAGTCAAGATCGCTAATGCCACCACCAAGAACAAGAATACAAAAAAGATTCTTCCAGGTTGTTTCTCCAAATAGTGACGCTGGCAGTTTGAATTATCTAAGCGATGCTGTGGGCGTGGATAGTATGAAGAATTTAGATACAAAGAAGATCTTTGGAGATTCAGGAGCTGACTCGTTGTTCACTATCAAATCTGATCGAAATGGAGAAGACAAAGCACTGTATAACAAATCAGTGCAACCTTCTTTGGTAATAAATCACCTAAACGAGGCTTGGAAAAGTAGAGAAAATTTGGTGTATTCGTCAAGAAAGAGTTTGGGCGGTCAAAAATCAGCAAGAAGGGGGTTGTTAAGAGAAGGCACGATATTGTTGGATAGTGCCAGAAACAGCCCCAAAAATCTGACAAATGCTGAACTTGAAGAAACTCCTAGATTTGAAGAAGATGCGGAGCGTTAAGGGGTTTATGATGAGTTTTTTGTTGTTGAAAAAGGTGAAAAATTATGGAAATAGATGTATGTCGTTTTTTGTAAAAACAGATTTTTAAAGTAAAGAAAAGTTTGCTTTTAATTTGAATAATTAATTATGTTGTATTTTTTTAAAATAGAGTTTATACAAAAACTAAAATTGTTTTTAAAAAGCCTTGTTTTCATATCTAAGAATAATGAATAATTTAAAATTTCTTCTCTACGATGACACAACTTTTTCAGGGTTCGGAGTTCTAAACTCTGAAAATCCGGCAAACCCCGAAGAATTTTTTGGAAAGGGCAATTACCTTTTTTTGTATTTCTCAAACTTTATCTAATTTTGTGCGATATTTTTCCTTCATTCGGACTTGATGAGTGGTGAAAGACATGAAAAATCTCTTTTGATGGGAGAATTCTTGAAAGAAAATTTTTGAGAGATTTTTTGCTGAATTTTTTATTTTGAGAATTTTTTGATTTTTTTCTTTGAAAAGATCTAAAGAAACAGAGGAGAAAAAATTATTTTGCAAAAGTTTTCTGAGAAAACTTCTCCAAATCTGGAAATCAGGACGATTCCGAACCCTGACCTTTTTCAAAAAATTTTGACACAAAAAATTCTTCGAAGTCTGAGAAAGCCTTTGAGAATTTCACTTTTTCTCCAAAAAAAAGTCTCATCAGAATCACACTTCACTTTATAATAAGAAAAATTGAAAAGAACTTTTTAAAGGATCTTGATTTTTATAAAATTCGGTTTTCCAGATGTTCAATTCAAGTCAGCATCGATCAAAAGAAGATTTTTTATCCAGAATAATTTTAATTTGAATTTTTAGATTTTTTGCACATTTCTTTACAATGAATTTCTCTGATTTTTCTCCAAAGATCTTTTCTCTCACAACGATTCCCCAACAACAATCTCAATCAAGCGGAAGCTCTAAAATATTTTTCATGTGAATTAAAATTTTTTTTGAGTTTTGATCAATGAGAAAAAATTTGAACTTGATAAGTTTTTTTATCCAAGCAAAATTACAAATAATTCTAAAACATTTTTGGAAAAGCTGGAAATACCGTCAGGTCATCAATTCATTAAAAGAACTATTGTCAGAGATCTTTGAGAAAGTTTCAGGAAAATCTTATTTCTCAAGAATTCGTTAACAAAGACAATATGAAATTTTTGCAAGATTGGAATTACAAATTTTTGTCGAGCTATGAAGACAATTTTTAGAGATAAATTTATAAAAAATACATGAAACTCCAAAAAAAATTTTTTTTTCCCAATATATCACTCTGTGACTTGTAGGATTCACAACAATTATGAATTATTCTTGGTTCTCAACATTTTCTTGACTACCTTGTTGCATAATATCATTAAATATCTGATCAAAATCCAAGCTTTTCTCAGACTTGGCAATATCAGACTTTGCCCATTCTGGCAAATTATTCAAACTTTTCTCCATGTTTCTTCGACTTGCAAACTGTGATCTCGCCTTCTTTAAACTTAATCCTTTTGCTGTTAAATCTTCCACGTCATCAAACCCAAAGCTATTCATTGATGACAATCCAATCGTTTCTCCACGCTGAACCTGGAAAATTTTATTCTTTGATGTCGCTTTTCTTGAGAGTGACATATCCACATTACTTCTTGTTGGCAAATTTATTGTCTTATCCAGGTCTCTTGATTTCTGATTATCTAGCTCATCAATTTGCTGAGGATCCTCTCCCAGCTCCTCTATACTATTTTTCTTTGGCACATCTGCTTCGATGATTGTGGCCAACCTGACTTTATTCTTCCTTACTGGAACTTTGGAGCTACTTTTCAAGGTGGTTTTTAAAGGGGCAAACTCTGGAGTCTTGTCAGGATGTTCGAGAGACTTTTCTAAAGTAAGCTGATTTTTAAGAATGACAGCTCTTAAATTTGGTCTTTTGGCAGCTTGTTGAAGTTTTGTTGAGAATTTATATTCTCTGTTCCGGACAAATCCTTGATCACGGTCATTTACTGGTTCTGCAAGAGGAAGAGACTTCATCATCTCTTCATTTTCTTTGAAATTAAAGACCATTTCTTTTTCTTGCTGACTCTCTGACGATTTGATTTTCGATAATGCAAGGCTTAGATTGATTTGTTGAGACTCTAGATCTTGAATACTTTCCATAAAATTGAAATTTTCTGTTGAACTGTCGAGCTTCGAAACCATTAGAGTTGGAACAGCAAGCTCTTTGGTAATGAACTCTCCTCTTTCAGTTTGGTTCCCGCAAGCTGATGTCGGTTGCTGCTTTACATCAAGAATTCTGTGACTTTTAGATCCGCCCTCTGATCTTTTCTTTTCAAAACTCATCTTCCTTGGAGTTTCCTGGAAGCTCGTATCTCTTGCGCTATCGGGATAAGCGTTGAATGCTAAACCAGCGTTTGTTGTTGTTTGATGATAAGAAGCCATAGATCCCATACTTCCATTTAGTAGCTGAATCTGACTTGTGTGGTTCTGTATTGTAAAACCAAGCTCTGTTGAAGTCTTGAACTTGAAAAGAGTAGAACTATCTCTGGAGGGCTTTGATTGTCTCTCACCGTTGTAAATTGGGCTTTCACCACCGCTATTAATATCGCTAGGTTGATCCTCACTTCCTGGGCTAAGAAGCTGAAGACGTTTGGTTTCATCAATATCTTGAATAGGACTTGCTTCGTGTAATTTAAGCTTAGCAAATTGACTTTGCTTTTCAGAGGAATCAGGAACATAATTTGGTATGGCATATGTTGATTTTCTTTTGCCTTTCCTGAAGGGGTTCAGAGGAGATGAAGGTGAACTTGCACGACTATTATTCGTAGTTTCATGACTGGGTCGACCAAAAGCTCGATCTTTGTAAGATTTGATTGAATCAATGAATTTTGCAATTGTACTTTGTTTCTTTCTCGCTTGACGACGGACTCCCTTCATTCTTTCTTGTGGAAGGCCTGGAGATTCAGCATTAGCAAAGGTAGGTGTTGGGTAAACTGTAGCTTTATCTTCAGCACTGAAACAATTAAAGATTCTCTTGAGATATTTGTTGGCTTTCGCTCTCCACTCTCTGCTCCCTTTCCAAATCTCGACACAACTGATAACAGTCGAGACAATGACGAGGATTGGAGTGAGAATTCTGACGATAATGTTGCAGATAACTAGTGCTTGACCAAGATTCCGTTTTGTTGGGGAGTTGACTGGTTGGCTTTTATCAATAATTGTGAGGCAGAGCACGGCAATATTGACTACAAAGAGGATAACTTCAAAGATAAGGACTTCAAACATATGAAGCTTTTCGTGCATTGGTCTTTGAACTACGACGTAGGTCATCATGGTGATATTAATCAAGGTGAGTAGGACCATTTCAAGGATTGGATATTGGAATAAAGTGGCAACAATAAGGTAACAGACAGCGATTCGAATGGTGAACCAGAAAAGGAAAGATCTTCGTATGAAAGATGAGCTTTTGTAGGCTTCGAACATCATTTTGATGGATTCGTAACGCACTTCGAACCATTTTTCTTGAAGGTGTTCCATCTTGTTTTGCTTGGGATGAACCATCTTTTTGTTTCCATTGAAAATGAGAGCTTTTCTCTTCACCTTATCTTGTTGGTCATGGATTTGTTCAGTGAGTGTTTTTTTGCAAACAATGAGGATCTTTACAAGAAGAGAGACCCCGATTGCCACCATAAGCAAACAAATGATGAAACTTCCAACTTCTGCAGCGGAAGTAAAATGTAATGTTCGAAGTTCAAGCACTCCAAATAATGTTAAATCATCATAAATTGAGAAATAAAAGAGCAAGAAAAAGTTCCATCTAAAGATTGGTGTGACCTTCTCGATGCCAATCCCAATCATAGGAAGGCTTAATTTATGAAAAATCCATTGAAGAGGCCAGAGGATAACACCTAGTACAATGCATAAGAGCAAGATATTGATTTTATCCCAGAGGTTCACCAAGAAATTTGAGTGACAGTTTCTCTTTTCAAAGATATGAGGCAGAGGACGCAAAGGTGCTTTGTTTCCAAGAGCTTCGGAGATATTATAGTCGACAAGATAGGAAATAGACAAGAGATCTCCGCCGTTATCAAATAACGATTCAACTTTTGGAGAATATTCAATATCGATGTATTGAATATATTTCATAAGGTCAGCAAGCGCCATAATAAAGACAGCAGTGGGATTTGCAACACTAAGAATACTTGCAATCGCCGCAGTCGCCGAGGTAGCTTGATCAATAGCTTTGTTGGTAGAAGGAGAAATCACACTGTATTCCTCCTGGGTGTCTTCAGATTTCTCATGACAGATTTTTAGGATTCCAGATGTCTCAGAAGTCGAAGGAGAGTCACAGGATGAGCTACATTGATGGGAAGTATCGAGGTAATATTGTGAAGGATCACAAGGGGAACTGCAGAGTTTGAGGTCGGAGTTGAGAGTTTGGGAGATGTAGGGAGAGGGACAGGTGGTGTTACAAGTTGTATTTTGATAGTAATATTGATTGGAAGCACAAGGAAGACTGCAAATAAGTTGCGATTTCGAGTCTGTGCTTTGGACATAAGGGGAGTTACAAGTAGGGTGACAAGTATTATTCCAATAAAGGAAATAGGAATTTTCGCAGTGAAAACTGCAGGCTGCTTTGTTGTTAGCAAGAGAAACTTGAAAAGCAGAAGGGCAGGAGGAACGACAATTATTTGTCCAGTCGAGATAATCGCCATCAGCACAAGGGAAATTGCAGAGGTCTAAGGAGGCTTGTTGTGTGGGGATATAAGGGGAATCACATGAAGATTGGCAAGTGCCATCCCAGTTGTAGTATTCCGAAGAGACTGAACAAGGAAGGTTGCATACTTTAATACTGTTGGTTGTTGAAGACACTAACGGGGAATCACAGCTCGGTTGACAAGTTCCGTCATAATTGAGGAAGAGAGTTGAAGAGCAAGGGCGAGAGCAGGTATAAAAGTCGTTGGTTATGCTGGAAATGTAAGGGGAAGGGCAGGTTGATTGACAACTAGCGTCGCTGGTGTAGTAATAGATTTCAGAACTGCATTTTAAATTGCAAAGGAGTAGATCGCCTTGAGTTGAAGAGACATAAGGGGGATCACAGGTTGAATCGCAAGTGCCATCAGAAGGATAATAATAGTTATTGGAAGCGCAGGGGAGAGAGCAGGTGTAGGCAGTTCCACCGGTGTCAGGAACATAAGGAGATGGACAATCAGACCTGCAGGAGTCATTATTCGGGGAGTAGTAATATCCAGGGTCGCATTCTGAGATACATAGAGTTAAATCGCCTTGAGATATCGAGATATAAGGGGAAGTACAGGTTGACTGGCAAGATCCATCAGAAGGATAATAATACTGAGAAGAGGTTGAGCATGGGAGAGAACAAAGATCCACGCCGTTAAGAGCCTTTTTCTTGAGAGGAGATTCGCAAGAAGAACTGCAAGTAAAGTTCCAATAATAATATTCTCTAGTATTACAAGGATAGACACAGGAACGAAGACTGCCTGAGATGGTGATGACGAAAGGATAATAACAAGCAGGCTGGCAAGTTCCATCATAGTTGTAATATTCAGATGCGTCACAGGGTAATAAGCAAGCATCATCTCCATTAGAAGTGTCGATTTTATAAGGAGAAGAACAGGAAGCATCACAGTCACCGTTTTCATAAAGATATTCACCTGAAGGACAAGCTCCGTTACAAAGATTGATATCGCTAACATTAGTGACAATATAGGGAGAAGGGCAAGTGGTTTGGCAGGTTCCATCGGAATATAAATAATCTGAGGTTATAGGACAAGGTAATGAGCAAGTTGGGACAGTGTTGTTTGTTCCAGAAACCATTGGGGAACTACATCCTGGCTGACAAGTTTCATCCCAATAGAGATAATAACCAGAAGAGCAAGGCTGGTTACAGTATTGTAAGCTGTCTGATTGAGTGATTGAGATCAATGGGAAGTCGCAAGAAGCGAGACAGGTTCCATCAGAATAATAATATTCACCAATCGGGCAAGGCTGAGAGCAGGTCGAGACGCCAATGACTGTGGTGGTCGTGTAAGGAGAGGGGCAGGAAGGAACACATGTGTCGTTATTAGTCGCGTAGTAATACCCAGATGAGCAAGGCCGATTACATATTTTGAGATCTCCTGAGATGATTGAGACTAAAGGAGAAGGACAAGATGATTGGCAAGATCCGTCAGAGGAGTAATAATATTGAGAAGTAGAGCAAGGGAGAGCACAGCTATAAACTCCTGCTGTGACGTTGAGGATATAAGGGGAGGGACAAGCAGTATTGCAAGTACCGTTATTCCAGTAATAATAGATACCTGAAGCACATGGAAGATTGCAGAATTTAAGGTCTCCAGATTGATAGTAAACGAGAGGAGCATTGCAGGCAGTTTTGCAAGAGCCATCAAAGTTGTAATATTCAGAAATTGCACAGGGGAGAGAGCAAGTTTTGACGACACTATTCGTGCTGCTGATAAGAGGAGAGGCGCAGGTAGAGTAACAAGAATTATTCCAATAAAGATATTCTCCAGTTTGGCAAGGAAGACTGCAGATTTTAAGATCTCCTGATATGATTGAGACTAAAGGGGAGGCGCAGGAAGCTTGGCAAGTCCCATCATAGTTGTAATATCTTGTTGATAAACAAGGAAGCGAGCAAGTGTACACACCACCTGTTGTGCTGGCAATATAAGGGGAAGGGCAAGATGAAGAGCAAGTAGCGTTGTTGGTGCAGTAATAGGACCCTGTTGGGCATGGAAGATTGCAGGTTTTAAGATCTCCGGATTGATAATAAACAAGAGGGGAACTGCAGGAGGCTGTTTGACAGGTATTGTTGAAATAATAATATTGAGATGAAGAGCAGGGGAGGGAGCAGATATTGACAGAGTTACTGGTTCCGGTTATGAGAGGGGAAGTGCAGTCAGAATAGCAAGATCCATTCCAATAGAGATAGTAGGAGGAGGGTTGGCAGGGCTGGTTGCAAATTTTGAGGTCTCCCATTGTGTAGGTAACTAATGGAGAACCACAGGAAGATTGGCAAGATCCGTCAGAGGAGTTATAATATTGAGAGGATGCGCAGGGGAGAGAGCAGGTTTGAACGCCGTCTGATGTGGTACTGGAGACAAGAGGGGACGTGCAAGTAGAATAGCAAGATGAGTTCCAATAATAATATTGGGAGGAAGAGCACGGCTGATTGCAATATTGTTTTCCATTTTGAACAGTAGTAATCAAAGGGGAATTACAAGTCGATTGACATGTGTTATTCCAATAAAGATGTTGTCCAGAAGTGCAAGCTATGCAATCAGTTGCTGAAGTTCCATTGCATTGATAGCATGAGGAATCGCATGTAAAGCATGAAACGCCGTTATAAGAGGATCCTGACGGGCAAGAGGTACATTGGGTTGAGGTAGCAGCGCTGCAAGATGTGCAGGTCGAGGGGCAGGAACTACATCCGAAGGAGCCTGTATTTCCGTATTGCCCTGAAGAACATAAGCAGGAATTAGAGCCCAAGGTGGATGAGGAGAATTGGCAGACAGAAGTTGTTGGAGTGGTGACAGTACCAAATAGGAAATAGATATTACGAAAACCAAAAGAAGTGGTACTAGTTGAGCCAATTTGAGAGGAAACTTGGAGGGTAAGTGAGGAAGCGGAATGAGAGATTTGCCCAGAGACTGTTTTTGAAGGGTAATCAGCGAGAAGACTAGCCCCACAGTAGCTTGTTAATGATGATCCAAGCAGAGCTGAGCCATAAAATGTTTGGATCAGAACATTATCCGCGTATAATTTAAACAGGTTTCCATTGAGATCGAGATCAAGAATCCAAAAGACGATTGAAAAGTAAATGATGTTATGAGTTGGCAAAGGGGAATAGGTTCTGGTAAACGTGCCAAGAGCACTAATTACTCCATAACCCCCGAGTAAATATACTCCGCTGCATGGATAATAGTTTAGGGTAGCTGCTTGGTTCGTAAGAGTCCAAGCTGCTGTTTCTTGAGCAAAAAGAGTGCTAGTTGTGGACTCAAGATCACGTAATTCATAATCTGTGGAGTGAAATATTAAGAGTGAAAGAATAAATGGAAATGTTACTTGTGAGGGTATAAGATTGGGAGAGAGAAAAGATAAGAGAGAATAAGACTGAAAGATGAAGGAGATTCAAGCTGAACCGAGAAGGAAGCATTTTGAACCGTTTTGGGCTTGGTATTTTTAATTTTAATATGATTGAAATGAGAAACATACTGCGAAAGTGTTTTGTGACGATTTTTAATTATTACTGTGAAAATCAGTAAATCGCACTTGCCTAGGAGATAATGTTTATATTAATGAAAAAAGTGTTGATTACAGACTACTGTGGGTTATTTATTCTTAGATGAGTGAGTGATAATTATGTTGAAAGAAACATGGATAAATTGTATGATTGATGATGCTGGATCTAAAAATAGAGAGCAAGTTTATCGAAAATTAGAATAGTTTTTATAGAACTGTGGGAAAAATTTGAGATTAAACCTGGAAATTCGTTTTGAATTTTCTTTGGAAATGGCAAGAAGATCGTGTCAATTAACGAAGGAGTGGTCAGTTTAGAAGAAAGGAAAAGAATATTGCAGGTTAAAATCTCACGTCGCAGCATTTATGGGAAATTAAAATTTTTTTCGAGGTTGGAAAGTTATAATCAGTGACGTAATCGATTGATGAGACTTTAATTAAAAGTCAGAACTTTCTGTCAAACTTTTTAATAGTTGATCAGTCAGTTGAGGGCTTTGTTCCAACAACTTCAGGCTCCTTGATAAAGCATATTGAAGAAGGATGAAGGTTTATCTTGGAATTCTCACCTCCTTCGGACTGCCTCTCTAGCTTTTCGGAGGTTTGCATAGAAACTAGTCCATTAGTTGAGCAGCATTCTTGTAAGCTAATTTTTAAGGAGATTTGACTGTAGATTTCCAACGGAGTTTCTCGAAAGAAGAGGGAAGAAAAAGGAGGATTTAATTCCATATCAATTTTAACAAAAACCGAAAAAAATGTGTGAAGCCTTTGAAGGTTCTAATTATTTGACTCGGATTTATTTAGTTTGGCTTATCAGTAAATTTTTTAAATAAGGAGCATGATCTTGGGGTTCAATTGACATTAAGCTGGTATGGATGGATGATCGACTGATTAGATCAGAATTTCGAAGACTATTCTGAAGAAAGATGAGTTTTATTGAAACTATAGATAGAAGGAGAGTTTATTAAAAATTTGTGAGAGTTGAAACTGGAAAAGAACTGCAGAGGGAAAATTAGTTTATTCTGATTCAAAAAGCTAGAGTAATGTGAGATTTAGAAAGCTTTAGGAATAAAGAATAAAATGGGATGGAATTTGTGAAACAAGTAAAGGGGTAAAAACTTGAGCTTTGCAAGACTGAACTTGTCTTTATGGAGGCAATTCAATGAGTTTTATGTCGAAAAATTTGGAAAAAGCTAATCAAGGATTGTGGGGGAAGTATAAAGGTGTTCTTATCAATGAGAAATAGATCTGAAAAATTCATTTATAAAATAGATAATTACGGCTATCTGTTGAAGGTGAATAATGTTTTAATAAGGAGGAAGCGTCCAAAGATGAGAACAAATGGAAATTGTAGACGGGTTTATTTAGGGAAGAAAAAAGCTTCATAACTGAGACGTTTTATAGCAAATTAATCAAAAATAAAAACCAGTTTTTTTGTTTATTGGGAAAAATATCCCAAACTTGAATTCAAAAGAAAGAAGATGTCATTTGAGTTTTTCTTTGTAGATTTGATTCTCACTGTCAAATCATTAAGTGAAAAAAAAAATGAAAGTAAGATCTTCTTCTCTTTTTCAATTCAATGATGAAAATTTTTTGGTTTCAAAATGTCAGAAATTCAAAGGAGAGAATTCAAAGCACTTTTGAGTATCCAAAAGATTTTTTTTTTAATTGATTTTTTTGCCAAAAAATTCTCAGAAAATCTTCAAGTCGAATTTTTATAAAATTATTTTGAGATAAAATTTTAGCATTTTTGGCTACCAAATAGGGAATAAATTTTTGAGGACAAAAACCTTCAAAAATGGGTAATTTTTTTTATGACCGCCGATTTGCTGACCCATCAGATGACCGTCGATTTTCGGGTCACTGAAACGATGACCGACGGTGACCGACCATGACCAACCATGACCGCCTCCAGGATAACCCAAAGATTGAGTTTTTATCAGTTTAAAAGTTACTATTTCAATAAATATATGAATGAGATTGATATAATGTCAAAGTTAATGAAATTCAATGAAGATTTAATATCATATTCTTCTTAAATATTTCAGAATTTTTTTAGAGTATGGACATAAAAATTCTTAAAGACAGCTATCATCATCATTCTTCACTCAGTTTAACCCTTGAAGGACGGAACATATCAATATTGAGACACCCTTCAAAATAAAAAATATATATTCGACAGAAATCTCCAAGAATTTTGAGAAAAATGAAAATCTAAGATTAATTCCTATTGAAAGGATATTGAGAGCCCCTTTTCAAAAGGGTTTTCTTCATCAAAAGCAGACTATTTTGTCATTCTTTTCATCTGATGGTTAAATTTTCTCAAATAAGAAATATAGAGTTTGAATGGTGGAGAGTCCTTTGTCTTGAAGAAGAACAAGACAAAGATGAAAACGATGAATTGGCAAATGCATTTTTTCTTTTTCTTTCGCAAATCCATTCGTTGTTCGAGACAATTAAAATTAAAATTTCAAAAGCGAGAAAACAAACAAGATTTTTCTAACTGAAACCCAATAAAACAAATTCAAAAGAGATTGAAAGAAAATTTTATTCAGGATCTGAGGGTTTAATTTCCGCGCCCAGAGGGTTAAGAAATTTTGTTTGATTTCTTGTTCTGATTCCTCCTTCCATCCTGGGAAGTAAAGAGGGATCTTCCCATTCCTCCTCACTACTTGAACTTGTTCGATCCTTTATTTTTTCTAAAGGGAGTCAATAAATTGAATTCAAAAAATTATACTTGATTGTCTTTCTTTCGGTTGGGAGGTATCAGAATTTTTTGACTGTTTCACGCTTTTTTTCATTTATCCAAGCCAAGTTTATTCGTTGAATAGATCAATCGATAAGCGCATTTATTGTAGTTTTCTAGCTCTTGGACTTCATTCTTATTGAAAAGACTCCTGACTATTAATAATCAAAGAGAAAAGTCTTAAATAATCTCATTATCAAATTTCTTGTAAAAGAAAAACCAGCTAAAAAAACTTCCTTTGAAATTTTTTTAGAAAATTTTTCGCACTCAAGGGATGAAAGAGATCGGATCTGGATCCGATGAGTGAAATTCCGTTTTCTCAGATGAATTTATGCTGAATAAAGCTAATCCTCTAGGCGGTCATGGTTGGTCATGGTCGGTCACCGTCGGTCATCGTTTCAGTGACCCGAAAATCGACGGTCATCTGATGGGTCAGCAAATCGGCGGTCATAAAAAAAATTACCCTTCAAAAATATATGGTTTGTGAGAAACTTCTTTTTTGTAAAACTGTTTCCTCTTGAAATAGAAAATGAGAAAATTTTTTTCATTTAGATGAAAAAGTTTTTTGAGGAAATTTGCTAAACTTTATTCTTTCAGACAGAGTCGGAGAGGACTGTTTCCAACTTCAGAGACTGTGAAAGATTTTTTAATATTAAAAATTTGACTTCTTCCTTCCCATAAAGTTTTCTGAAGGATTTTTTTTAAATAGAAGAGGATTTGGTCACATTTAGAAATTTGATCATTCTCACTTGAAAAAGAAATATGTAGACTAAATTCGGGAAATATTTTGGAAGAAATGTAATAAAATATTTTTTTCAAGAGTTTTTTTTTGGTACAAAGATTTTGAGGAAATTTTCTCTCATTTTTTTACAAATCAAGATTTTCCTTTCAGAGTTTCGCTCGAGAATTTTCTTGAAAATTATTCAAGTTGTGATTTGCAATGTTGCCCAAAGGAAATTTTATTTTCCCGCCACCTGATGAAAACATTTTCTGACTTCCCTCCATTTGCAAAAATTCTTCTCCATTTCTCATAAAAATTTTTTTTAACACTTTTTTTTTAGAAAGGGGAAAGGGTTTTCCGGATTCCCGAAGACTCGCTTGAAAGTTCCGCCATACAGGAAGGTTTTATGGGCAATCTGCAAGACTGGTGGTTTGGATATCAAGAGTTCTTTTTTCATTTCCAATATCAAAAATTTTAAAAAACCAAATGAAAATCATTGCAAATGAGAAGGTTTTCCAAAAAAGAATTTTCAACAGTTGGACATTTCAATTATCGCAAGAAGTGTTTCCATTTGAATTTTCCTCAAAAATATGTCTCCAATAAAATTCTGATAATTTGCAAATTCAAATCTTCCTTGGTCGAAAATTGTCCCTAATTTTTTTCTTTTTTGGTTCATCTCGTGAATCGCAAATAGATATTTAGAATATATATTTTTAAACTTAATTGACTCAAACAAGGATTTTCCTCCTCAAATTCTCTTGGCTCGTTTTATTTTATTAGAAAGAGTCAGATATTTCTTTGAAGGAAAAAAAAAAAATAAATGGAAAAATCTTGTTTGAAAAATGATGAATTCATTATGAGTTGATAAGTTTCAATATTTTACTCACAAATGAGAAGAGAAGAAAGTGTGACATTAACCTATTCATGAGTGCTCAAAGCAAAAAAATTCTATTTTGTCAAGAGAATTGCGATAAAAAAATTCAAATGTAAAAAATCCGATTTTATCATTTCACTTGTTTTTTGTTTCAAAAAGAAAGATGAGTTTCAAAAAAGTTCGGAGTCTTTTTGCCGGATTTTTCCTTGGTCGGCTTTCATATGAAATAAATTTTTGAAGAAAACGGGATATGGTTTTTTGGAAAGCTTGGAGAAAATAGAAACCACCAAATTACCTTGTAGCCTTGTCTAACAGGAATCAGAAGAAGCGTTCAAATTTTTTTGAAGTCCAAGTAAATAATTTTTCAAGCAAATTTTTCTTCAAGAGGCTTTTTTTTCCCTAATGTGATGCAAAAGATCTGACTTCTCAAGGTTATTTATGTCGTTCTATTCTCAAGAATCAGAAAAAAAGGATAGATGACGATTTTCCTTCTCTTTCTTCAAATGACCCTCTCAGTGGTATTAAAGTTTTAAAAAATCAATATTAAATTCTCAGAAGATTTCAAAGCACTCTGCTTAGGAAAAAA
>Ga0182738_1002456_pt1 | contig 21950 bp, 21 predicted proteins | sample eDN5th30CBELigMG_FD_128876 | JGI IMG/M metagenome (GOLD analysis project Ga0182738, IMG submission 128876) | Enriched Miracle-Growth compost microbial communities from Emeryville, California, USA - eDNA 5th pass 30_C BE-Lig MG (version 2)... ...
AATGACCTGTGGACGCCCGATGCCCGACGCCGTATGCCTGTCCTGCTGATTCCAGCGAATCGCAAGGATCCAATTGCGACGGATCCTTGGCCGGACAGACGGAGGCTTGCAGATGCTGCTGTTCAACGAGGGATGCGGAGCCGGAGAACAGCTTGTCGCGGAAACCGCGCGAATCGGGGCACTGCTCTGCGACATGGAGCGAATCCTGGAAGGTGTGCTTCCGGAGACGCTCGTCAGCGAGGAGCCGCCGCTTCTCGACCGCTGGCTTCTCGGGAACGTGTTGACGCCGGCTTTGGTGGGACTGTCGACGGGCCATCCGGTTCTTCCGGGGGCCAACCGTCCGATCGCCACGTCTCAGGTCTTTCTGATGTCAGCCGACATGAGTTGGGCGCGGACTCTGTCCCGCTGGTACACGTGCCTGAACAAACCGCGCCTTATCCTTGAGTTCGATCGCGATCTTGATGAAGCTGTAGGCATGCGGGCGGGTGTAGCCGGTTACCCAGGCAACCCATTTCCCGAATGTCCTTTTAGGTATCAGAGGAGCAGCCCCGGCCAACAGTCCGCCTGTCTCGAACACCTCTTCGGTGGTCCGCCTTCCCAAGCTCAGGAGTTTGGTCTCGTAGGCGAGCACGGCTTTTATATCCGCGTCCGCTACGCCGGACTGGGAGTGGTCGAACGTCTCTTCCTTCTTACGCGATGTTTTTGCCATCGTTTGCCCCATGGTGTCGTTCGTGTGACATTTGGGATGGTGGCCGCCTGAAATCTCGTGCGCCCACTCCGCCGGAGATGGGTAAGTGTTAGGGCACTACCTGGGGCGTCAACGTAAAGTTTCTGTTCTAACTCATTGGTAAGGATATGCTTTTGAATCCTTGAGAGGGTGATTCTGAGGTAGGATTCGCACCTGCTGAGACAGAATCCAGAGGTGCGAATCCTTTGTAGGGGCTCGCGAAGAGCACCGAAAAAATCGCCGATGGCGTGGCATCCGGACGAGACGCGGCCGGGAGGCTCCGGAGAAATTCTTCGGGTGGCCCCCCTGGCGAGTGATTTCCTGCTCCGGCGGCAAGGCTAGGCCGCGCTCTCCATTGCCGTATTCCAACCTTCGGCTTCGTGGCGCACGCGGCCGAGGCTGACGAGGACTGCGACGGCGGCGAAGGCTGCGGCCAGCACCAGCGCGACACCCGGAGCCGAGGCGAGCGGGACGACGGAGAAGATGACCGCCATGGTAATGGCGCCCAGCGTCTGCCCGGTCAGCCGCGCCGTGCCCTGCATGGCGCCGGCCGCGCCGCTGCGCGCCTTGGGCGCCGACAGAAGCAGGATGCGGTTGTTCGGCGTCTGGAACAGGCCGAAGCCTAGGCCGGAGATCACCGTGCCGACGATGAAGACGATATGGTGCGGGTCGTCCGGCAGCAGGCCGACGCCGATGAGGCCAATGGCGAGCAGGATACCGCCAACAGCGCAGAGCCAGGCCGTCTTCATCCGATCGGCCAGCCGCCCGGAGATCGGCGCAATGACGGCCACAGCCGCCGGCCACGGCATCATGTAGAGACCCGCCTCGGCCGCCGTCATGCCGATCCCGTGCTGAAGGTAGAAGGGCAGGGCGATCACGCCCAGCGTCTGGCCGGTGAAGCAGCAGACGGACGCGATGACCGCGAAACGGAACGCCGGTGCGGCGAACAGGTCTGTGGGCACGATCGGCGCGCTGCTCCGTCGCTCGATCCGCAACAGCGTCAACAGGCAGACGGCCGATCCGGCGATCAAGAGGCCGCCCGACACGGGCGCCTCGGCGACGCGGTCCGCGCCAACGAAGAAGAGCACGAACATCAGGGCGTTGGCGACCAGCGCCCTGATGTCGAGCTTGCGGGCCACGCCCTGCGTCGAGGCCAAAACGGCACCAGACGCCAGAACGAGGATGCCGAGCGGAATATTGACGGCGAAGAGCCACGGCCATGACGCAACGGCGAGGATCGCGCCCGCTATGCCCGGTCCGGCGGCGGACGAGATGGCGACGGTCATCGCATTGATGCCGATGATGGTGCCGAGGAGACGGTGCGGCACCGAGAAGCGCATGTTCATGATGCCCAGCGCCATGATCGCGCCGCCACCGAGCCCCTGTACGAAGCGCGCGGCCACCAGCATCTCCAGCGTGGTGGAAAAGGTGCAGGCGGCGGAGGCCAGCGTGAAGAGCGCGACGCCGGCGAGGAAGACCCGCCGCGCGCCGAGCATTTCGCCGATGGCCCCGCAGGGCAGCAGCGCCACGAGGACAGCAAGCTGGTAGCTCGAAACCACCCACACCGTATCACTCGGGCTGGCCTCCAGCGAGGCAGCGATTGATGGCAAGGCGACATTGGCGATGGCGCCGTCGAGCACCACGAGCACGAGGGTCAGGAGAAGGACGCCTACGGCGAAATACCGGCGCGGTGACGGCAGGCCGTCGGCATGGGGTTCGAGAATCGTCTGTGACATGGGAGCTTTCCTTGATGGCTCCGTCCTGATATTGCCTTGCGATAAATTGCACCAGACGCAATAGAGTCAATCGAGATTTGCATGTGGCGCCATGCGTGACATCGACCTGAACCTGCTGACCGCTCTCGATGTCCTCATCCAGGAACGCAGCGTGACGCGGGCTGCGGGTCGGCTTGGCCTCAGCATCTCCGCAATGAGCCGCACCCTGTCGCGGCTCAGGGAGTCGCTCGGCGATCCGGTCCTGGTGCCGGCCGGCAGGGCGATGGTGCTCACGCCTCATGCCGAGGCGATCGCCGAACAGGTCCGTATGCTTTCGGCGGGAGCACAGGCGGTGTTGCGGCCGCCGCCGCCCGTCGACCCCCGGCACATGGAGCGCGAGTTCACCCTGCGCGCCAACGAGGCCTTCACGCAGCTTTACGCCGCGAAATTGAGCGCGGCGGTATCGGCCGTGGCGCCAGGCGTGCGGCTGCGCTTCGTGCCGAAGCCGGACAAGGACATCGGGCCGCTGCGAGACGGGACGATCGACCTCGAGATCGGGGTGATCTCCGAGGAGCCCGGCGAGCTTCGCGCCCAGACTCTTTATCACGACAGCTATGTCGGCGTCGCGCGGGCGGGCCATCCACTGCTCGACCGTCCGGTGACGCCGGAGCGGCTGTGCGACTGGGGCCATGTGATGTTCGCGCGGCGACGCGGCAAATCCAGTCCGGCCGACGAGGCGCTGGCCGCTCTCGGGCTCTCGCGCCGGGTGACGGTGATCGTGCCCGGCTTTCCGGCGGTGATCGCCGTCGTGTCGGCTTCCGACCTTCTGGGTCTCGTCCCGCGCTCGGCCAGCCAGGCGCTTCCCGGCTACGAGATTGCATTGTTCGAATTGCCTATCCCGTTGCCTGAACTCGTCATATCGCAGATATGGCACCCGCGCATGGACGCCGACGCCGGCCACCGCTGGCTACGCGCCATGGTGTTCGAGGCCTTCAAAAAGGGGCCATGACCTTTCGATGCCGCCGGGTACGCTCCGCACATTGCGCGTTGGGAGTTCGGTTCGACACTTGTGTTTGGGTTGCCTGAGCGCCTTCATGTAATTCCGTTACATCGCTTGGGATTGCCTCTCCGAGGCGGCGGCGGTCTCCGCCATTGGCAGCAATTTCCAAATCTGGCCTGCTGCCGGTTTTTCGGACACCAGGTTAAGCTAACATAGCTTTCTCCTCGAACTGGACGGGGCTCATGTAGCCCAACGTCGAGTGCCGCCGCCGGGGATTCCCCAGTCTCGACACTGCTTATAGGAGGCCGCCATTGGCGGCCTTTTTTGTTGCGCATCAGCCGAGCCTGAAACGCGTTCGAATGTCTGCCACAATCACCCCATGAATCAGGCAAGTTTGGTGGATCGCATGGAGGGCAGATCCTCGTTTTGTGGAGTTTCAAGGGGTTGGTTGAGTCAGTTTAGATTTGGCTACTCAATCACATCGGTTCGCTTCGCTCGCGCTTGCACCCGCCTGAATGGCCGGGCGGGCGGCAGCCGCTCAAACCTTACCCAGAGCCAGCGCGATGCCCTGGCCGACGCCGATGCACATGGTGGCCAGCGCCAGCTTGCCGCTGCGCTTGTGCAGTTCCAGCGCCGCCGTGCCGGCGATGCGGGCTCCCGACATGCCCAGCGGATGGCCGAGCGCGATGGCGCCGCCGTTCGGGTTCACGTGTTCGGCGTCTTCCGGAATGCCGAGGTCGCGCAGCACGGCGATGCCCTGCGAGGCGAAGGCCTCGTTCAGTTCGATGACGTCGAAGTCGGCCGGCTGCAATCCCAGCCGGGCGCAGAGTTTTTTCGTCGCCGGCACCGGGCCGTAGCCCATGATGCGCGGCGCGACGCCGGCGACCGCGCCGCCGAGGACGCGGGCGAGCGGCGTCAGCCCGTATTTGCGGACGGCGGCCTCCGAGGCGACGATCAGGGCGGCGGCGCCGTCGTTGACGCCCGACGCATTGCCGGCGGTGACGGTCCCGCCCTCCTTTTTGAACGGCGTCGGCAGCCTGGCCAGCGCCTCGACGGTGGTGCCGGCGCGCGGGTGCTCGTCCTGCGCGACGACGACGGGCTCGCCCTTGCGCTGCGGAATGGTAACGGCGACGATCTCCTCCGCCAGCCGGCCGTTGGCTTGCGCTGCCACAGCCTTCTCCTGGCTGCGCACGGCGAAGGCGTCCTGGTCGGCGCGGCCGACGGAAAATTCCTCGGCCACGTTCTCGGCCGTCTCGGGCATGGAATCGATGCCGTATTGCTGCTTCATGAGCGGGTTGACGAAGCGCCAGCCGATGGTGGTGTCGTGGATCTCGGCCTTGCGGGAAAAGGCGGCGTCGGCCTTGGGCATGACGAAGGGGGCGCGGCTCATCGATTCGACGCCGCCGGCAATCATGAGGTCCGCCTCGCCGGCCTTGATGGCGCGCGCGGCGATGGTCACGGCGTCCATGCCCGAACCGCACAGGCGGTTGACGGTGCTGGCCGGAACCTCCTGCGGCAGGCCTGCGAGCAGCAGCGCCATGCGGCCGACATTGCGGTTGTCCTCGCCCGCCTGGTTGGCGCAGCCGTAGACCAGGTCGTCGACGGCGGCCCAGTCGACCGCCGCGTTACGCTCCATCAGCGCCCGCAGCGGCACGGCCGCCAGGTCGTCCGTGCGAACCGGCGAGAGCGCCCCGCCGAAGCGGCCGATGGGGGTGCGGATATAGTCGCAGATGAAAGCCTCAGCCATCCTTCGAACCTCGCTTGCCGGCCTTGTGTGCCGCCTCTGTGCGCGCCTTCAGGTCGCGCAGCGTTTGCAATTCCAGCGCCGTCGGCGCCGGCGTTTCCTCGACCGTGGCGGCGAACCGGACGGGCCAGCCGCATGTCTCGCGCACCTGTTCACGGGTGACGCCCGGATGCAAGGAGACGACGGTGAATTCCTTGGTCGCGGGATCGGGTTTCCACACGGCAAGGTCGGTGACGAGGAGCGTCGGGCCGGCCGTGTCGATGCCGAGCCTCTCGCGGTGGTCGCCGCCTTCGCCATGGCCGAAGGAGGTGAAGAAGTCGATGCGGTCGACCATGGCGCGCTTCGACTGCGCCATGGTGATGAAGATCTGCTGCGCCGACGTCGCGATCTCGGGCGCGCCGCCGCCGCCGGGAAGGCGCGTCTTCGGGTGGGCGTAGTCGCCGATGACGGTGGTATTTATGTTGCCGAACCTGTCGATCTGCGCGGCGCCCAGGAAGCCGATGGTGATGCGCCCGCCCTGCAGCCAGTAACGGAACATTTCCGGCACCGAGACGGTGGTGACGGCGGTTTCGCACAATTCGCCGTCGCCGATGGACAGCGGCAGCACGTCAGGCGCGGTGCCGATGGTGCCGGATTCGTAGATCAGCGTGATGCCCGGTGCATGGGTCAGGCGCGCGACGTTGCAGGCGGCCGACGGCGCGCCGATGCCGACGAAGCAGACGTCGCTGCCCTTCAGAGCCCGCGAGGCGGCAATCGTCATCATCTCGTTGGCGGTGAAGGCGCTCATGCGGCTTTCCTCAAGTGCGCGACGCGGGCCGCGAAGGCGTCGACGCCTTTCTCCAGCACGTTTTCCTGCATCCACGCGCGAAAGGTCTCGCGATCGGCGGCGATGCGGTCCCATTCCAGATAGGCGGCGTTGTCGCGGTCGTAGTAGCCGTGCGCGTAGGACGGATGCGAACCGCCGGGCACGACGGCGATGGCGGTTACGGTCCATGACGGCAGGACGGTCAGGTTGGGATGCAGGCCGGCGAAGTCGTCGACCACTTCCTCGACCGTCACCACGGCCCGCTTCGCCGCCAGCACAACCTCTTTCTGGATACCGATGATGCCCTCGATCAGCACGTCGCCGCGCCTGTTCGCCTTCTGCGCATGGATGAAGGCGACGTCCGGCCGCAGGGCCGGCACCGCCGCCAGCGTCTCGCCGGTGAAGGGACAGACGACCGAGCGGATGTTGGGGTTGACCTCGGCGAGCCCGGCGCCGCGATAGCCGCGAAAGATCGCGCAGGGCAGGCCAGCGGCGCCCGCCTCGTAGGCGTTGGCCATGGCGGCGTGGCTGTGCTCCTCGATCTCCAGCGGGCGCGGATAGCCGTTCTCGACCGCGTCCCGCAGCCGGCCCAACAGGCCAACGCCCGGATTGCCGGCATAGGAGAAGACCAACTTCTTCGCCATGCCCATGCCGATCATCTGGTCGTAGATCAGGTCGGGCGTCATGCGCACCAGCGTCAAGTCCTTGAAGCCCTGGCGGATCGCTTCGTGCGCGGCGGCTGTCGGAATGAGATGGGTGAAACCCTCGAAGGCGACGGTGTCGCCATCCTTCAGGTTTTCGGCGACCGCCTGTTCCAGCGGCATGAAACTGGCCAACCCGCGATCCTCCGCGTAAAAGTTCGGATTGCGAACTTATGTTTTATATCCGATATTAATGAATGAGGCCGCCCACGGAGTCAATTCGGCGGGGCGGTTCGGTGCCGTTCGGAGAACCTTACCATGCACGAGACGCCGGGTGCCAAGGATCATGTGGGCTCGCTCCAACGAGGACTTGGCGTCATGGAAATTCTCGCCGCCCATCCCGGCGGCCTGACGCTGACGGAAACCGCCGAAAAAGCGGGGCTGACGCGCGCCGGCGCCCGGCGTTTCCTGCTGACCCTGGTGGCGAGCGGCTATGCCACGCAGACGGGCCGCGTCTTCACCCTGTCGCCGCGCCTGCTGTCGCTGGCACGGACGTGGTTGCAGGGCACGTCGCTGTGGGCGTTCGCCGAGCCGTTCATGCGCCGAACGGCGGTGGCGCTGGGAGAATCGTGCTCGGCGGCGGTGCTGGCGGGGGAAGACATCGTCTATGTCGCCCGCGTGCAGGGGCCGAGCATCGTCAGCCTCGACCTGCATGTCGGCGCCCGGCTGCCGGCCCATTGCACGGCCATGGGCCGCGTGCTGCTTTCGGCGATGGATGCCGGCGAACTCGACAGCTTCCTCGCCGGCACCCGCCTCCTGCCGAGGACGGACAGGACGGTCACCGACCGCAAAAGGCTGGCCGACATCGTCGCCGGGGTGCGCCGCGACGGCTATGCGGCGGTGGACGAGGAACTGGAGGTCGGCCTGCGCTCGCTGGCGGTTCCCCTGCGCGATCGTTCGGGCAGGATCGTCGCCGCGCTCAATGCCTCGACGCAGTCGGCGCGCCATTCGGCGGCGGAGATGCAACGCCTGTTCCTGCCGCGGCTCCAGGAGACGGCGGCCAGCATCGAGGATTTCTTCGTCTGAGGCGCCGTCCGCCCGCCGCGGATTCTGCACGGCTACAGGCTCGTTGCCGCGCGCTGCCTCTTGCGCCGGACAAAGCGCCTCTCATAAGGTGCCTGCCAAACCCCGGCGGCAACGGCCGCCGCGACGACCGGAACCATATCCGGCGCCGGGTATCCAATCGGCCATCGGGCTTGTGGCCGGTCCCAGAGGAGACACTTCATGAAATTCCGTAACTTCATCGTCGCCGGCGCCATTGCGCTCGCCGGCCTTGCCGGTCCAGCCGCCGCCAAGGAGTGGAAGACCGTGACGATCACGCTGGAAGGCGCCTACGCGCCGTGGAACATGACCAATCCGGACGGCACGCTGGGCGGCTTCGAGCCGGAACTGGCCAAGGTGCTGTGCGAGCGCGCCAAGGTCGAATGCAAGCTCGTCGCTTCCGACTGGGACGGCATGATCCCGGCGCTCAACGCCGGAAAGTTCGACATCATCATGGACGCGCTGTCGATCACCGACGAGCGCAAGCAGGTGATCGACTTCACCATCCCCTATGCCGCCACGCCCGCCGCCTTCGCCACCACCAAGGACAACGCGCTGGCCAATGCCGCCGGCACCGGCACGGAAGTGCGGATGGATGTCGGCCAGACCGGCGTGAAGGAAGTCGAGGCGCTGAAGGAAGCCTTCAAGGGCAAGACCATCGGCATCCAGGCGGCGACCGTCTACGCCAAGTTCATCTATGACAATTTCGGCGATACCGCCACGGTGCGCGAATACAAGACCGGCGCCGACCGCGACATCGACCTGCAGAACGGCCGCATCGACCTCGGCTTCGACGACAGCGTCTATTTCCAGAGCGCCTTCGACGCCGCCAAGGGCGAACTTGCCTTCACCGGTCCGCAGATCGTCGGCCCGATCTGGGGCGCGGGCGAGGGGCTGGGCGTGCGCAAGTCCGACACCGACCTGCGCGACATGTTCAGCGCGGCGATCAAGTCGGCGCTGGACGACGGCACGGTCAAGACCCTGTCGGAAAAGTGGTTCAAGACCGACGTTTCGCCGAAGTAAGGTCTGCCATCGGCTTGTGCGGCTCATGCGGAGGGCGTGAGCCGCACGGCCGAGTATAGAAGCCGGCCACAAAGGCTGGCCGCAGAGGGGAGGGCGCTGCCATTTCGACACTGGAACTGCTGGGCTTCGGCTCCACGGGATGGGGCGCGCTGCTTCTCGTCGCCGCCGGCGTGACGCTGGCGGTGACGGCGGTGGCGCTTTTGATCGGCGCCGTGCTCGGCGCCGTCGTCGCGGCGGCGAAGCTATCCGGCAATCGCATGCTGGTTTTCCTGGGCAGCGTCTACACCACCATCTTTCGCGGGGTGCCGGAACTGCTCATCATCTATCTCATCTATTTCGGCGGTTCCTCGGCCGTCACTGCCATCGGCCAGGCGATGGGCTATGAGGGCTTTCTAGGCTTGCCGTCCTTCGCCGCCGGCGCGCTGGCCGTCGGCATCATTTCCGGCTCCTACCAGGCGGAAGTCTTTCGCGGCGCCTACCTCGCTGTCGCCAGGGGTGAACTGGAGGCGGCCTCTGCCATCGGCATGAGCCGTGGCCTGCGGCTGAGGCGCATCGTCATGCCGCAAGTGCTGCGCTATGCGCTGCCCGGCTTCGGCAATGTCTGGCAGCTGAGCCTGAAGGATTCGGCGCTGATCTCGGTGACGGGGCTGGCCGAACTGATGCGCACCAGCCAGGTGGCCGCCGGCTCGACGCGGCAGTATTTCCTGTTCTTCATCGTCGGCGGCGCTCTCTACCTCATCCTCACCAGCCTGTCCGACCAGGTGTTCAACCGGGCCGAGCGGCGGGCCAACCGGTCCATGCCGTCGGCGATGGGACAGGTCTGAGCGCCATGGATATCGAGTTCCTTTCCTCGACCATGGTGACTCTGCTCAAGGCGTTGCCGGTGACGCTGGCGCTGTTCGCGCTTTCGGTGTCGATCGGCTGCGTCCTGGCGCTGGTCATCGTGTGGATGCGCGTCGGCGGCAACCGCTATCTCGCCGGTTTTGCCAAGGGCTATATCTTCGTCTTTCGCGGCTCGCCGCTGCTGATCCAGATGTTCCTTGTCTTCTACGGGCTGGCGCAATTCGACTTCATCCGCAACGGGCCGTTGTGGCCGCTGCTGCGCGAGCCGTTCGTCTGCGCGGTGCTGTCGCTGGCGCTGTGCACGGCCGGCTATTCGGCCGAGATCTTTCGCGGCGGCATCCGCTCCGTGCCGCCGCGCGAGATCGAGGCGGCGCGCGCCATCGGCATGTCGGGCTTTTTGCTGGTGCGCCGCATCATCGCGCCGATCGCGCTGCGCTTCGCGCTGCCGGCGTACTCGACCGAGGTGGTGCTGATGATGAAGTCGACCTCGCTGGCCAGCCTCGTCACTGTCTGGGAAGTGACCGGCGTGGCGCAGCGGCTGATCTCGCACACCTACCGGACCATGGAGGTGTTTCTGTGCGCGGCGGTCATCTACCTGGTGCTGAATTTCATCGTCCTGCAGGCCATGGCGCTGCTCGAACATTTCCTCTCACGCCACTTGCGCGCCGCGCCGCCGGCGGCGAAAGCGTAACGGAGCGTTCATGCCCGAAGTCCCCCGCCTTTCGGTCCGCGACATCCGCAAGAGCTTCGGCGCCCACGAAGTGCTGCGCGGCATCTCGCTGGAGGCCAGGGACGGCGACGTGATCTCGCTGCTCGGCGCTTCCGGTTCGGGCAAATCGACCTTCCTGCGCTGCATCAACCTGCTGGAGGTCGCCGACAGCGGCGAGGTTTGGGTGGACGGCGAGCAGATCCGCATGGTGCAGAAGGGCGGCAAGAACCGGCCGGCGAGCCAGAAACAGGTCGACCACATCCGCGCCGAACTCGGCATGGTGTTCCAGTCGTTCAATCTGTGGTCGCACATGACGATCCTGCAGAACGTCATCGAGGGGCCGGTGCATGTGCTCAAACGCCCGCGCGCGGAATGCGTGGAGGAAGCGCATGCGCTGCTGAAGAAGGTCGGCATCGGCGACAAGGCGAACGCCTATCCGGCGCATCTGTCGGGCGGCCAGCAGCAGCGCGCGGCGATCGCGCGGGCGCTCGCCATGAAGCCCAAGCTGATGCTGTTCGACGAGCCGACCTCGGCGCTCGACCCCGAACTGGTGGGCGAGGTGCTGCGTGTCATGCGCGCGCTGGCCGAGGAGGGCACGACGATGCTGGTCGTCACGCACGAGATGGGGTTCGCCCGCAACGTCTCCAACCGCGTCGCCTTCATGCGCGAGGGGCTGGTCGATTCGATGGGATCGCCGCAGGAGATGTTCGGCGCCGGCGCGTCGCCGGCCTTCCGGCAGTTCATCGGCCATTTCCAGGCGTGAGGCGATTACCTTTGACCTGTCGTTTTCGGGCGTGTGCGCGTATAGCGTGTCGGCCGATTAGGAAGAGGCAGGGATGAGCCAGGACAAGCCCGGGAAGGCGCCGGCGCGCAGACCGGCAGCAAGCCGAACGGCTGCGGGCGCCGCGCGCAGGAGCGGCAGCGTGCACGCCGCGCTCGCCGACGAGATCGGCTCGCGCATCGTGCGCGGCGACTATCCGCCGGGTTCCATCTTGCCCAACGAGGCGCAGTGGTCGCAGACCTTCGACGTCAGCCGCTCGGCCGTGCGCGAGGCGATCAAGATGCTTATGGCCAAGAGCCTGCTCGCCTCGCGCCCGAAGGTCGGCAGCCGGGTGGAGCCGCGCGAGCGCTGGAACCTGCTCGACCGCGACGTTCTGGCCTGGTACGCGACCTCGCCGGGGCGCGACACCTTCATGCGCACAGTGCAGGAATTCCGCTACATCATCGAGCCGGAGGCCACGGCCTTTGCCGCGCTGAGGCGCAGCGACGAGCAGATGGAGGAGATCAGCGGCGCCTGCCGCGCCATGGCGGCGGCGACCTCGCTGGAGGAGCGCACGCATGCCGACACGCGCTTCCATCTCGCCATCCTGCGTGCCGCCGGCAACGACCTTTTGGTGCCGCTCGGCGTGCTGATCGAGACGGCCTTCGACCATCTTTTCCGCTATGTGACGCGCGAGGGCGACGACCTCGACCATGCGCAGAAGCTGCACGAGGCAATCGAGCGCAATATCCGTCTGCGCCGCCCGGATGCGGCGCGCAACGCGGTGCGGCGCCTGCTCGCCAACACCGACAAGATCATCGGCCCCTATCCGGGCGAATCCACTGACTGACACCGCAAACCGACGAGGCGAACGAATGACCGCGCAACGGCCCAACGTGTTGCTCATCTGCGCCGACCAGTGGCGCGGCGACTGTATCTCGGCGCTCGGCCATCCCAACGTGAAGACGCCGAACCTCGACGCTCTGGCCGCCGACGGCGTGCTGTTCACCAATCATTTCGGCCAATGCACGCCGTGCGGGCCTTCGCGCACCAGCCTGCTCACCGGCCTCTACCTGATGAACCACCGCTCCGGGCGCAACGGCACGCCGCTCGACGCCCGCCACACCAACGTGGCGCTGGAGGCGCGCAAGGCCGGCTATCGGCCGGCATTGTTCGGCTATACCGACACCAGCGCCGACCCGCGCGACCTCGATGCCAACGACCCGGCGCTGAAGACCTACGAAAGCGTCATGCCGGGCTTCGAGGCGGCCCTTCATCTGCCCGACGAGATGGAGGAGTGGATCGCCGATCTTCTCGCCAAGGGCTACGACCTGCCCGGCGGGCGCCACGACGTGTTCCGGCCGAAACCCGGCTTCGACAAGCCGGCGGATCGCGGCTTCCGCTATATCCCGACCGTCTATCCGGCCGAGCACAGTGAAGCGGCCTTTCTCACCGACGCTTTCCTGAAATGGCTTTCGGCACGGCGCGACAGCCCATGGTTCGCGCATTTCGTCTTCCTCAGGCCGCATCCGCCGCTGATCGCGCCGGAGCCTTACAACGCCATGGTCGATCCCGCCGACGTCGCTATGCCGGCACGCGCGGCCTCGCTGGAGGCGGAAAAGCGCCAGCACCCGATGCTCGCCTACGAACTGGAGCGGATGAGCGAGCCCGGCCGCTACGACGAGCACAGCCCGTTCGATCCGATTTCGGCGGACGATCTCGAAATCCGCCAGATGCGGGCGACCTATTACGGGCTGATTTCAGAGGTCGACCACCATCTTGGCCGCATCGTCGAGCACCTGAAGGCGACGGGCGAATACGACCGCACGCTGATCGTCGTCACCAGCGACCATGCGGAGATGCTGGGTGAGCACCACGCCTGGGGCAAGGAGATCTATTTCGACCAGGCTTTCCACCTGCCGCTGGTCATCCGCGACCCGCGCCGGCAGGCAGACGCGGCGCGCGGATCGCGCGTCGACGCCTTCACCGAGGCGGTCGACATCATGCCGACGATCCTCGATTGGCTGGGACGCCCGGTGCCGCGCGCCTGCGACGGGCGCTCGCTGCTGCCGTTGATCGAGGGCGGGACACCGCAGGACTGGCGCGATGCGGTGTTCTTCGAACACGACTTCCGCACCGTGGCGACGCAGAAAGCGGAAACGACGCTCGGCATTTCCTCCGACCAGTGCAGTTATGCGGCCGTGCGCGACCGACGCTACAAATACGTTCACTTCGCGGCCCTGCCGCCGCTGCTATTCGACATGGTCAACGATCCGCACGAGACGCAGAACCTCGCCGACCGGCCGGAGATGGCGGCAACGGTGCTCGCCTATGCGCAGAAGATGCTGGACTGGCGCCTCAGCCATGCCGACCGCACGCTGACCAACATGTTCATCACCAAGGACGGCGTGGTGTCGCGGCCCTGATCGGCAGGTACGACTGCCTCAATCCTCTTTTTCGCGGCCAAAGGCGGCGCGCAGCTCGTCCTTGGCGTCCTCCAGCACTTTCTTCTGCTTGTCCGGCAGGTTCTTGCCGGCGCGGTTGATGTAGAAGGTCAGCATCGACATGGCCGAGCGGAACGGTTCGGCCTTGCGGCGGTCGCTACGCTCGGCCGAGCGTTTCAGCGAGGCCGCGATTGCCTTCGGGTCGTGCTGCTCGAAGACGTGTTCCTCGAGATCGAGGGCGTCGCTGTGCTCGGTAACCTCGGCAGACCATTTTTCCTTGTGGGCGATAGCCATCATCGTCTCCTTTCCGTGTTTTCAATGGATGGAGCGGAAAGGGGTTCCGGCCGCTGGAGCGACCGCTTTCGTGGTGCTGGCGCTGCCGTCCGGCTTCATATGGCTAAATAGTGCGCCGGGACGCGGATTCCGGCCGCGACGGAGCTTGTCATGCCTTCTGCAAATGGAATGCGCGCGCCGGCCTCGCCGATCGACGGACCGCAGGCCTGGATACGCCTCGTCGTCTCCCTGGCCTTGGGCACCATCGGCGGCGTCGGCATGTGGGCCGTCATTGTCGTGCTGCCGGCGGTGCAGGTGGAATTCGGCGTTGACCGGGCGGACGCGTCGCTACCTTATACGGCGACCATGCTCGGCTTTGCCGTCGGCAACGTCGTCATCGGGCGTGCGATCGACCGGATCGGCTATTGGATTCCGGCGCTCGTGACGTCGATCCTGCTTGGCCTAGGCTTTATCGCGGCATCGTTGACGACGTCCGTGCTGCAGTTCTCGCTGGTCCACGGCCTCCTGATCGGGGTGGGGACCGCCTCTACCTTCGGCCCGTTGATCGCCGACCTTTCGCACTGGTTCGACCGGCGCCGCGGCGTGGCGGTCTCCGCCGCCGCGACGGGCAGCTACCTTGCCGGCACGCTCTGGCCGGCGGCCATCCCGAGTGTCGCGGGGACGGAAGGCTGGCGCACCGCCTATGTCGTCATCGGCATCATCTGTCTCGTGACAATGGTGCCGCTGACGCTGATGCTGCGCGCCAAGCCGCCGCATACCGAAGCCGGCGGCGGGAACGGCGGCAGGCCGGTCCTGCCGATTGCGTTGTCGCCCGCGGGGTTGCAGGCGCTGCTTGTCGTGGCCGGTCTCGGCTGCTGCGTGGCGATGTCGATGCCGCAGGTCCACATCGTCGCCTATTGCATCGACCTCGGCTACGGCGTGGCGCGCGGCGCCAACATGTTGTCGATCATGATGGCGGCGGGCATCGTCAGCCGGGTGGCGTCGGGGTTCATTGCCGACCGCCTCGGCGGCATCAGGACCCTGTTGGCCGGTTCGGTGCTGCAGGGACTGGCGCTGTTGTTCTATATCCCGTTCGACGGGCTGGCCTCGCTCTACGTGGTGTCGCTGATCTTCGGCCTGTCGCAGGGCGGCATCGTGCCCTGCTATGCGGTGATCGTGCGCGAATACATGCCGGCGGCGGAAGCGGGACAGCGCGTCGGCATCGTCATCATGGCGACCATTCTCGGCATGGCGATTGGCGGCTGGATGTCGGGCTGGATTTACGACCTGACCGGCTCCTACAGCGCTGCCTTTCTCAACGGCATCGCCTGGAACCTGCTGAACGTAACCGCCATGGTGCTGGTTTTCTGGTCGGCGCGACGGGTTCTGCCCGCTCGCTCGTGAGACTGTCGTTCCGCTACTGGTGTGTGGCCAGTTCCATCGGAAAATCGTCGTTGTCGGCGTCGCGCATGGCCGCGAGGCTGCGGTTGTCGAGCACGTCTGCAATGGCCTGGCGCACCTCCAGCATCATGTGACGCACCGCGCAGGTCTCCTCGTCGCAATCCTCGCAGCGCTCGTAGCGGGTGCGGCTGGCGCACGAGATGGGCGCCAGCGGGCCGTCGAGCACGCGGATGACGTGGCCGATCTTGATGTCGACGGCCGGGCGGGCGAGGCGGTAGCCGCCTTCCTTGCCCTTGCGACTCTGCACGAAACCGGCGTTTCGCAATTCGCCGAGGATGGCGTCGAGGAATTTCTTCGGAATGTGGTTGGTGTCGGCGATGTCGTGAACGAAGGCCAACTGACCGTCCGGCAGCCGCGACAGATGCACCAGCGCCTTCAGCCCGTATTTGCCTTTCTTGGTGAGCATGCCTGTGAATGATCCGCCTTGTTCCGGTCCGTCCTGTGTACCAGCCGTTCTTGCGCAGATCGCGGCGGGAGCAGGGTGGTTTAAACAAATTCCAGCGACTTGATATAGTATTCCAAAGACGTTGACGGTTCCTGACCGCGCCGTGTCGACGGAGTGAGGGCGGTTTCCACAAGCCGCAAACACAAAAGGCCGGCTTGTCGCCGGCCTTTCGTCATTCCTGATCGGTCGGTCAGCGGTTGCCATAGATCTGGTCGAGTAGCGCGCCCTCGGCGAAATGCTCGGCCTGCACCTTCTCCCAGCCGCCGAAGACGTCCTCGACGGTGACGAGGCGGACTTGCGGGAACTTGTCCTTGAACTTGGCCGCCACGGCCTCGTCGTGGACGCGCAGGCTGTACTCGGCCTCGATCTCCTGCGCCTTCGGCGTGTAGAGGAACTCGAGATAGGTCTTGGCGAGGTCTTCGCTGCCATGCTCCTTCGCCACCTTGTCGACGATGGCGACGGGGAACTCGGCCAGCAGGCTGACCGACGGCGTCACCGGCTGGTAGTTGTCGGTGCCGTATTCCCTGGCGATGCCTTGCGTCTCGGACTCGAAGGTGATCAGCACGTCGCCGATGCCGCGCTCGGCGAAGGTGGTGGTGGCGCCGCGCCCGCCGGTGTCGAACACCGGAACGTGCGCGAAGATCTTGCCGACGAAGTCCTTCACCTTGGCTTCGTCGTTGTTGAACTTCTCCTTGGCGTAGGCCGTGGCCGCCAGATAGGTGTAGCGCGCATTGCCCGAGGTCTTGGGATTGGGGAAGATGACCTGCACGTCGTCGCGCACGAGGTCGTCCCAGTCCTTGATGTTCTTCGGATTGCCGGCGCGCACCAGGAAGGACGGCAGCGAATAGAAGGGCGAGGCGTTGTTCGGCAGCGCCTTCTGCCAATCGGCGGCGACGTAGCCGTTCTTCACCAGGAAGTCGATGTCGGGAACCTGGTTGAAGGTGACGACATCGGCGCCGAGCCCCTCGACGATCGAGCGCGCCTGCTTCGAGGTGCCGGCATGCGACTGGTCGACGGTGACGCCGGGGTGCTCCTGGACGAACGCCTTGTTGATGGCCACAAACAGCTCGCGGCCGACATCATAGGAGGCGTTCAGCAGCTTGTCGGCGGCGAAGGCCGAGGTGCTGGCGAACAGCAGGGAGGCGACGGCTGCGCCAGCGAGAAGAAGGCGTTTCATGAAGGCTCCGTGGGATGCGAGAAATCTGCCGGAACCATAGCCGACGCCCATCCGAAAACGAGAAACCGCGGTTTCCGCGGCAGAGGCGCTTTAGGATGTCATCCTATATTTACGCCTCTCTGAGGAACCGTATTCCAACGATGGCGGGATGCGATCGGCGGCATCCCGCCTCGTCAGTCCGCGGCCGGAAACAGCTTCCATTTGCGCGGGCGGAAGGCGATGCGGCTCTTGTTCGCAGCGGCATGGTCGATGGGCAGTTCGATCTCGACGCGCTGCCGGTCGCCGCCGACTTCCAGCTCGACGCGCCGCGTCTCGGCGACGCGGCGGCTGTTGACGACGGTGCCGGCGATGCAGCCGCCGCAGCCGTCGAGCAGTTCGACGTCGTGCGGCCGGAAGAACAGCGTCGCGGCACCGGCGGGCACGTCGGGCGCAGACAGGCCGATCGGCCTTTCGGCAAGCCATACCTGGCCGTCCTCGACCCTTGCCGGCAGGGAACTGGAATCGCCGATGAAGCCGTAGACGAAGGGCGAGTTGGGCGTGTCGTAGACCTCGTCGGCCGTGCCGACCTGCTCGATGCGGCCCTGGCTCATGACGACGACGCGGTCGGCCAGTTCCAGCGCCTCCTCCTGGTCGTGGGTGACGAAGATCGTCGTGTGGCCGGTGGTGTCGTGAATGTCGCGCAGCCAGCGGCGCAGTTCGCGCCGCACCTGCGCGTCGAGCGCGCCGAAAGGCTCGTCGAGCAGGAGCACGGCCGGCTCGATCGCCATGGCGCGGGCGAGCGCCACGCGCTGGCGCTGGCCGCCGGACAGTTGCGCCGGATAGCGCTTCTCCAGGCCGGAGAGCTGGACGAAATCCAGCAGTTCGGAGGCGCGGCGGCGGATTTCCTTCGCCGGCGGGCGGGTGGCGCCGGGGCGCACCTTCAGGCCGAAGCCGATGTTGTCGGCGACCGTCATGTGCCTGAACAGGGCGTAGTGCTGGAAGACGAAGCCGACGTTGCGCTCCTGGATCGATTTCAGCGAGGCGTCTTCCTCGCCGAAGAAGATCTTTCCGCGCGTCGGGCGTTCTAGTCCGGCGATGAGGCGCAGAAGCGTTGTCTTGCCCGAGCCGGACGGTCCCAGCAGCGCGATCAGTTCGCCCGACCTGATGTCGAGCGACACGTCGTGCAGCGCCGGAAACCGGTCGAATTCCTTGCGCACGTTGGCTACGCGAACTTCCATCGCTTTTTCCCTGTCAGTGTCCGCGCGTCGCGGCGATCTCGGCGCCGTAGCGCATTTCAAGCACGGTCTTCAGCACCAGCGTCACCAGCGCCAGCCCGGCCAGCAGCGAGGCGACGGCAAAGGCGCCGACGGCGTTGTATTCGTTGTAGAGGATTTCGACATGCAGCGGCATGGTGTTGGTCTGGCCGCGTATGTGGCCCGACACCACCGAGACGGCTCCGAACTCGCCCATGGCGCGGGCGTTGCATAGGAGCACGCCGTAGAGCAGTCCCCATTTGATGTTGGGCAAGGTGACGTACCAGAAGGTCTGCCAGCCGCTGGCGCCGAGCGAAAGGGCGGCCTCCTCGTCGCCGGTGCCCTGTTCCTGCATCAGCGGGATCAGCTCGCGCGCGACGAAGGGGAAGGTGACGAAGACGGTGGCGAGCACGATGCCCGGCACGGCGAACAGGATCTCGATGCCGTGCGCTTTCAGGAACGGGCCGAGCGCCGACTGGGCGCCGAACAGCAGCACGTAGACAAGGCCGGAAATGACCGGCGACACCGAAAACGGCAGGTCGATCAGCGTGGTGAGGAAGGCCTTGCCCTTGAACTCGAACTTGGCGATCGCCCAGGAAGCGGCGAGGCCGAAGACGAGATTCAGCGGCACCGAGATCGCCGCGACGATCAGCGTCAGCTTGATCGCCGACAGCGTGTCGCCGTCGTTGAGCGAAGTCAGGTAGGTTTCCAGGCCCTTGGCGAAGGCCTGGTTGAAGACGACGACGAGCGGCAGGACGAGGAAAAGAGCGAGGAAGACGAAGGCGATCGCCATGAACACCGCGCGCGCCGGGCGGCTTTCGGTGATCGCCGCCGACATCACCTCGTGCTCGGGATCGTAGGTCTCGATGTGCGGATCAGCCATAGCGCTTGCGGCTCCACGACTGGAGGAGGTTGATGACGAACAGCATCAGGAAGGACAGCGCCAGCATGACCGCGGCGATGGCGGTGGCTGCGGCGTAGTTGTACTCCTCAAGCCGGATGACGATGAGCAGCGGCGCGATCTCGGAGACGTTGGGCAGGTTACCGGCGATGAAGATGACGGAGCCGTACTCGCCGACGCCGCGCGCGAAGGCCAGCGCGAAGCCGGTGACGACGGCCGGCAGCAGCCCCGGCGCCAGCACGCGGGTGATGGTCTGGAAGCGGCTGGCGCCGAGCGTCGCGGCCGCTTCCTCCACTTCCTTGTCGATCTCCTCGATGATCGGCTGCACCGTGCGCACGACGAAGGGCAGGCCGATGAAGATCAGCGCCATGACGATGCCGAGCGGCGAATAGGCGACCTTGATGCCGAGCGCCATCAGCGGCTTTCCCAGCCAGCCGTTGGGTGCGTAGAGCGTGGTCAGCGCGATGCCGGCCACCGCCGTCGGCAACGCGAAGGGCAGGTCCACCATGGCGTCGACGATGCGCCGGCCGGGAAACTGGTAGCGGACCAGCACCCAGGCGACGATGGTGCCGAAGACGACGTTGACGGCGGCGGCGATCAGCGCGGTGCCGAAGCTGATTTCAAGGGCGTGAAGGGTGCGCCGGTCGAGCGCGATGCGCCAGAAGTCGGCCCAGCCGAGGGCGGCCGAGCGCCATGCAAGGCCGGACAGCGGGATCAGGATGATGAGGGTGAGGTAGGCAAGCGAGAAGCCGAGCGTCAACCCGAAACCGGGAATGACACTCGGCTGCCTGAACCGCCACCCCGTGCGGGTGGTTGCGTTGCTCATGTCGTTGTCGATCGTCCCTTCCTGATCAACCGCGGTTGTTCGCTATAACGGCGGCGCTTGGGGCGGGAAAGCCGTTCCTGCGGCTTTTCCCGGCTCAGTGCCCCCTTTGGCGCATCGTCTCCTATTGCGCCGGCTTGTAGACCTGATCGAAGATGCCGCCGTCGCCGAAGTGATAGGGCTGTACCTTCTTCCAGCCGCCGAACTGCGGGTCGTCGATGGTGACGAGCTTGATGTCCTCCTGCCAGGCTAGGTCGGCTTTATCGACAAGGTCGGGCTTGCTCGGCCGGTAGTGGTTCTTCGCGATGATCGCCTGGGCTTCCTTGGAATAGAGGTATTTCAGGTATTCTTCCGCCACCTTGCGGGTGCCCTTGGCGTCGACATTGCCGTCGACGACCGCCACCGGCGGCTCGGCCAGGATGGACGACGACGGGTAGACGATGTCGAAATTCTCCGCTCCGAACTCGTCGAGCGCGAGGAAGGCCTCGTTCTCCCACGCCAAAAGCACGTCGCCGAGGCCTTTCTGGGCGAAGGTCACGGTCGAGCCGCGCGCGCCGGTGTCGAGCACCGGCACATGCGAATAGAGATTGCCGATGAATTCCTTGGTCTTGGCCTCGTCGCTGCCGTCCTGCGCGTTGGCGTAAGCCCAGGCGGCGAGGTAGTTCCAGCGCGCGCCGCCGGAGGTCTTGGGGTTGGGGGTGATGACCTGAACGCCGTCCTTGACGAGGTCGTTCCAGTCGTGGATGCCCTTGGGATTGCCCTTGCGCACCAGGAAGATGATGGTCGAGGTGTAGGGCGCGGAGTTGTTCTCGAATTTCGTGCGCCAGTCCGGTGGGATTTTATTGGTCTTGCTGGCGATGGCGTCGATGTCGCTTTCGAGGGCCAGCGTCACCACGTCGGCGTCGAGGCCGTCGATGACGGCGCGCGCCTGCGCGCCGGAACCGCCGTGCGATTGCTGGATGGTGACGGTTTCGCCGGTCTGGTCCTTCCAGTGCCTGGCGAACAGGTCGTCATAGGCTTTGTAGAGTTCACGTGTCGGGTCGTAGGAAACGTTGAGGATCGTCGTGTCGGCGAACGCGAAACCGAGCGTGCCGAACTGGACGGAACCGGCGACGAGCGCGCCGAGGAGAGACTTCACGAGCAGGTTGTTGAAATGAGGATGGGTCATTTCAGCCTCCGTTGAACACATTTCTACTCTATCGATTTGGTAGAATTTGAATGCACTCAATGTTGCCTTTTTCGATCCATCGCGGAAAATTTCGGGTCTTTTGCTCCTTCTTTTGAAAATGATTTCGCTTGGCAGGCGGTGCCCGGCCGTATGCCGAGAGCGTCAATTAGAGAGGCGGCGCCTTCCGGCAAGCGCCGGCGGCACGGCACGAGGTGGCCGCCTATTCCACGAATACCTTGACGCTGGCGGCGCGGCCGGCCGCGTCGATGACCGTCAGCGTCGAATAGCCGGCGCCGTCCGGCAGCCATGTCGCGGTGCGGGTGCGGTCCACCCCGGCGAGCGGCTTGCCGTTCGCCAGCCAGCGGAAGGGTGCGCGGCCGCCCTGCAGCTTCAGCACCAGCGGCGTCGCTTGCGCAGTGGCGGGCGCCAGATCGACGCGGGCGCCGTCGGGCGGGAAGACGATGCGCGGCGCCGGCTCGGACGGCCCCGCCACCGAGTGGCCGTCGGATGCGGGGCCGAAACGGACGAGCGTCACCGGCAGGTCCTCTCGCTTCGGGCTGAAGACGCCGGCCGGGCGCGACGGCAGCGGCATGGCCGGCAGGCCGGAGCGGACGAAGCCCTCGAACAGGATGGGTGCGGCCGAGACGTAGCCGGAGAGGCCCGGCACGGCGCTTGCATCGGCGCGGCCGACCCAGACGCCCAGCACGTAGCGGCCGTCGAAGCCGACGGACCAGGCGTCGCGGTAGCCGTAGGAGGTGCCGGTCTTGTAGGCGATGCCGCGGGGCAGGGCGCCTTGTGGAGGCTTCACACCGCCAAGGATATCGGCGATCTGCCAGGTGGCCTGATCGTCGAGGATCGTGGCGGCCGTGTTGTCGACGGGCGTCGACTCGGTGCCGTCGCGCAACGCATGCACCTTGCCGCCGTTGGCGAGGCCCGTATAGAGCTGCACCAGGTCGCG
>Ga0182738_1002461_pt1 | contig 21929 bp, 15 predicted proteins | sample eDN5th30CBELigMG_FD_128876 | JGI IMG/M metagenome (GOLD analysis project Ga0182738, IMG submission 128876) | Enriched Miracle-Growth compost microbial communities from Emeryville, California, USA - eDNA 5th pass 30_C BE-Lig MG (version 2)... ...
AGAAGTTTGTCTTGGAAGCGGAAATTTGCTTCTTCAGGATATCTTCATATGAGTGACTTTGAAGAAAATAGGCTTGAAAATCGTAATTTGAGAGAAAGTCTTTTCGAAAAATTGACCCTTTTCAAAGTCTCCCGGTAATGTAAGCCAAGTTGAACCTCTAAGGCGGGCAAATGGCTTTTTAAAAGAAGGCTTTCTTTGATTTTTTTATTGCTGAGGACAATTTTGTATTTTTGAGAAATAATTTTGCCCATACAAAAAGGCATTATTTTCTTGGCTTTAAATATGTTGTTGACAGAATTCATCATGTACTTGCCTCCGAGAATCAAGCATGATCTGGAAGGAGGTTTACAGAAACAGAAAAATAAATAAGAGAATGTCTAAATTTTGGAAAAATTTTTTGTTGGATTGCTTTTTATCAGCTTGCATGAATTCAGATCTTTTCATAGGACTATCCGAATTTTCCCCTTATTGAAAATTTACCAATTTTTTCTCGTTCCAAAAATTTTTGATTGCAGAAAGATGTTGTAATTGGCTCTAGAGTTCGGCCGCTTTTACAACGATTTTTATGAAAAATGCTTTTTCTGATCTTGTATTCTCTTGAAAGAATCAGAGCTTGAAAGGCCTTTACTAGATATTTAAGTGCTATTCTTTAAGTTTGAGGAGGTTTGGAGAGAAGAGCACAATAAACTCAAAGTTATTTGTTTTAAGGAATAAAAAGCCGAGTTTGAAGGAGCCAAATTCTAAAGCCAATTCCAATAATCAAAAGGAACAGATACATCAAAATTTGTTTAGAAAAAAGGAAAAAAGGTTATTTTCCAAAACCGACAGGATTGGTTGTTTGAAACTGTTCTGAACTGTGTTTTGGTGCGGAGATGATTGAAGGAGGTGAAGATTTTAGTTGATTTATTTTTGAGAAAAAAATGAAAAATGAGAAATTTTTTTCAGGTGAGGTTCAATTCGAATTTTCAGTTGAAGAATTGTTTTAAGAGAGTCTCATAAAACCTATCCTTTTCTTGGTTTTTTGTGGATTGAAAAACTTTTTTTGAATGTTTAAAAATTATTTCACATTTTTTCTTTAAATCTTTTTTGTGAATTTCAAGAAAAAACGTGAAAAAAAAATTCCTTATTTTTTTCTTTCATCAATTTCGGCACTTTGGTGCCAAGGAAAACGATTCTTTTTTTTCATTGGTTTTTTTTCTTTAGAAAAATATCATGATAATAAAATCACAAGACTTTTTTATAAACTGAGCGGAGATAACAAAATCAACGATTTCTCATATATCTATACTTCAAATGCATTTTTCTAATTTTCTGGTGGATTAATTAAGAAATGTTAGCATTGCAAAGAGTCTTAGCCTTGATGGGACCAGCAGAAGTGCACAATCTCTTTCCTACAAAAATTATTACTCACACATTCCTTTTCCTTCAAAGTATACCTTGGAAGACAGCATAACCGTTTTCGTCAGTCTTCAAATGAGGAAGAACAATTTCAAGAACCTTCTTCTTCTTGGGGTCAATGACCTTTTCTTTATCTTGAGAAATACCGTCATAACCTTCCAAAACAACTCTTTCACCAATCTTGGAATCTAATATTTTGATTAAGAATGATGCTATTTTGAGACAAAAAGGTACCAGGAGCAGGTCTGAGGAGTTCAACAGCAGTGTGATCAGCATTGCTGGCGCAAACGACCATACCAGTAGAGGGGAAACCTGACATTTGGGATCAATATAAAGGAGAAAGTTTATTGTTTACCAGCGAGTTTTCTGGCTTTAAGGTTGGCAAGGACGAGGACCAAACCGTCAGTCATTTCTTCTTCAGTGACGAACTTTTGAAGGCCAGATCCGATTTCTCTGACTTCATCACCAATATTGATCTTTTCGCAGTACAATTTATCAGATTCAGGGTGCTTTTTTGGGGTGAGAGATATTCTCAAATGATGCTTTACCTTCCAGACTTCAGTGATTTTACCGACTCTGATGTCCATTCTGGCGAAATCTTCCAAAGTGGGTTCAGGTTCAGCCTTGGGTTGTTCAGTTTGTTGAGTTTCAGTTGGCTTAGTTTCCTGAGTGTTAGGTTAGTGGGAAGAAGGTTAGAAGAGGGATTACTTGAGTGCCTTCCATAAGATTTGGGTGAGAAAAAGAAAGGTAAATTAATAATTATTATCTGGAGCTCAGGAAAGGTTGATTTGATATAAGATTTTCCAATGAAATTAAAACCCGCCCTTATGGATCAGAATGTTGTTTTGTGAGTGAAACACATACTTTAAAATTTTGGCAAAAAGAATCTTTTCAGAAAAAATTGGATTCGAAATTTTTGACTGACTTGAGAGAAATTTTTTGGTGAACTTTTGGAATTTTATTTGCTGTCAAAAATTTGCTAATGTGAAAAGAAAAATATTTTTGAGAGAATTCTTTTCCGGAAAAAGTTTTTAGAGGAAGAATCTTCAATTTGGTTGACATCACAGACTTCCTTATCGGAAAATAATTTCAAAGGTTGGATAATAAAGGTAATTAACTTATGTAAACAAAAACATTTTTTACATTTATATTTCGAGAGAGAGAGGATAAAATATCTGATATGAAGTACATAAACAGATAAGATTTCTCTTTATAGAAAAACTTACTTACTATATGATATTGATTCAAATATATACCTTTTTATTATATGAAAAATCTTAAAACTAACTTGCAGCCTCTTTATCTAATTCCAAAAGAGGAGAACCTTCCCTTGTGTTTAACATTGCTCAATGGTATTTTGACTATAGATGGCAAAGCCAGGAAGCTCAGTGCGAAGATTTTTCCAGACACTTTCATTACTTGCCTTTTTGCTATGATATTGACTTGAAGAAGCAATGGAGTTCATTTTTGTTTGTGTATCATTCATCATTTCAGTTGTCTCATTATGGTGTCTGTAGCCGCTTTTCAGGCCGTTATTTTCGTCTGTCAAGACTTTTATTTTATTCTCATATAAAAATTTCAATTCTTCGAATCTTTTGGAGTTTCTTTCTTCTAAGTCAGCGAAAGTTTGCTTCAAATCTTTGATGACTTGTTGATTTCCTTCTACCATCTTTACTAATTTGGCGTTATCATTTTTGGATGCATCCAATTTCTTTTGCCAATCCTTCACATCGCCCCTTGCTCTGTCCATAAATACAAAATCTTTGGGCGATTCCATCTTTAAAATACTTCCCCAATTCATTGTATTTATTCCAAACCCTCCTCCATTCTGCGAAGAAGCCACTGTATTATTCAAATCATCTTGCAATTTCAACGCTACATGATTAGGTATAGGACTCTGTAAATCGCCCAATAATGGTGCCTTTCTTATCTCTTCAATGGCTTGCTCTTTAGCTTTCACCTCAAGCATTAATTTCTGGCTGTTTGCTAAAGCTTCTTGTAAGCCTTCTTCTAATCTCACTATGTCTTTTTCTTTCTCTTTGACTTTATCATCAAGCTCGTCATTCAAATTCATCAAATCTTCTACCTTCTCTTTTAACGCTTTAAAACTTTCTCTTTCTTTTTGTAATGTTCTTTCCCCTGAACTTGCCATTTCTCTTAATAAAGAAACTTCTTCCGTAAGCTCTGTGTTACTGCTTGTCAATCTTCTTATCATATCAACAAGTCTTGAATTCTCTGCTGTAGAACGGCTTTGGTCACTCTTCTCGCCTTCAAATTCGGCCCTTTCTGTTTGATCTTCTGTTGTATGGAACTTTGCTCTTGAATCTCTGGTCAAAGAACCGCTTTGGAAATTCCTTGAAAGGCCAGTCTCTTTTATCTTTTCTATGTAGAAATCGTGAAGCCTTTCCATTTCTTCGAAAAGCCCAATGATCATTTCATCACTTTCTTTGACAATTTGACGAAGCTGTCTGTCGGGTAAAGTGGCATGGTTTTGGATCTTCTTATGGTAATTGTGCTTTTCTCGTTGGATCTCTGGCTTGGTTCTTATTCCCCGACTGCTCTTGACTGATCTTTCCACGTCAAAATCTTCGTCTCTATGACTCTCATATCGACTATTTTGATTGGTAACACTGGATTTCTTGCGTAATGCTGGAGCTGAAAGCGTGTTATTGTCTCCAGAAGTGCGAACGGTGTTCTCGCTTCGTTGTGGAGAAGTTTCGAAAAAGACGGAAGGCTCACGGGATTCAGTGGCGTGAAGGCCTTTTCTGCTTGGACGAGTGATTTTTGAAGCAGGAAGGGTATTGAAATGAGGAGATAAAGGAAGATTCGGGTCAGTTTTTTTGGGCGAGTTGAACTTTGGAGTACCTTTGATGTAAATACGAAGACTCATGTTTTGGGAAGAAGTTGGGTTTTTTTAAAAAGAGAAGTTAAATTCAAATTTTATATTGAAATAGAATTTTATTTTAGCTGTGCAGGAATTGATTATTTAGTCTTTGGTTTAGAAGAAAATACAACTACGCTGAATTGGCTGCTTTATTCTACTTATTTATGTTATTTATGGCTACAGGTCACTGACTTTGGGGAGTGATAGTGAGGTTTGATGTGAATCAGGCTGAGAGAGGAGTTCTGATATGAAGAGGAAGAAGTTGAACTGTAGGAGAAATTTTAATAAAATAGGAACTATAATAATTGCTCACTTTTATTCTTTCTGACAGGACCGAGAGGTTGAGAGAAAGGAAATAATGAAGAGATAGGATATGATGACATCTCCATCTGTAAGGTGGATTTTGAATAAATTTTCAAAAAAAAGTTCGTTAGAAAGTTGGAATAAATTCTTCATAAATAAAAATTGATGAGTATGTGAATGTTTCTCCTTCAGCAGAATGCTCAGATATGCTCTAAGTATCTTCTTTCTTGGTCGATTTCTTCACAAATTTCTCAAAGGCTGGAAATGAAATTTAGAGAAAATAAGTACCGAATAAAGAGGACTTTCAGTTAGCTTTTTGGGAAAGTAATTTTGACAGATGTTATACATGAAAAGAATGGTGATAAATCATTAGACAAATACGAATGATTTAGAATGACATAATGACAAACAAAACAAATCGAATCAAAAATGATAAAATTTCTTCTTTTTTGAACTATTTACTTCAGGAAAAAAACTTGGATCAACATACAATGAAGATTTATTTGCAGGCTCTTTCAGGAGTGGCATGAGAGACTTCGATCAAATAATTGAAAAGCTTGTTTAACCTCTTTGCAAAAGTATCCAATTTAAATCTCAATGGTCCTCTTGAAAAACCTATGGGGAAAGTTTAACATTATTCTTTCAAAAAGACCTTACCAATATTCGCAATAAAGCAAAGAATGTAAATAAATCCTTTATAATCAATTGATTTGCCATCTTCTTTATGGAATCTTCTGAACAACTCGAGGACTTCTTTCAAAGTGCATAAGGTAGGAACAATTCCGTAATCATAGCAGAATTCTTTGAATTCCTTTGCGAGAATAATGTTCTTTCTTGTATCGGTTGTATGACCTTTGTACTGATTATTGCATGGCCAATACATTCTAAACACCTTTAAAAGGATTTAAAAGAGAGATTCATTTTCAATAGAATACTTTTCTAAGCATTTCATCATGAATTTCGAAGGCTTGTAAGGCTTGGCGATCAGCACAGAACATATCAGATTCTGTGGTATTGAGGCGAGTAAAGCTGGCAAGAGAGTCAGTCAGAGTGTGCATAACCTCGTCTTGGCGTTCAAGGATCTTGGCTTGAAGGAAATTTTGGAAATTTGAGTGTTTTTCATAAGGATTATAGTCAGAAGGTTCATAGATGAAGTCAGACATTTTGTGGATTTTGTAAAGAATATCAACAAATCCAGCAAAATCGGCAAATTTATCAGGACATCTCTTGACAAAGATGATGCTGACTGATTCTCTTGTGATGTTATTCTCTAAAATTCCGAAATTCTTAAGGAAGAGGAGTAGTTTGCCCAATGTCATCAGTTTCCTCTTTGATTCCTTTGTTGCGCAATATCTTATAAAGACCTCATATAACCCATCTATGAAAGATGAGAATTCTTTGAAAAAGGCTAGTATTTACCGGCGAAGCGTTTGCCAAGTCGTTGTTCAATGATAGAAAGAGCAGTTTTATCATGTTTACTTGAATGAGTTGATCCGCTATTCTGGTATTGTCCGCCTTTTGATACATTAATTTTTCTTAAATAGTCTCTTTTTACCTTCGGGATCAAGAGAATTTGATTGAATATCAAGGAGGATTTCCTTGTAAATCTCTTTATTAGCAGAAGATTTCTTTCCATAAATGCCAGAGCTAGCTTCAGTGATAGTACGGAAATGTTCACCACTGTGTAAGAGCTGAGAAGATAAATGAACAGTTTCCTTGGGTTCTGTTTGGTATCTGCGCATTTCGATTGATTCACGGGCGCCGTCTTCCGAGCCACGAAGGTCCATGCTTTGGTCTAATTTTTGGATTTTCTTGTAATAGTTGTCGGCTTGGGAGGAAATATTCTCTGAGCTTTCAACGTGTTTGGCTGGGTTTAAAGATTGACGGACTTTGCTTTCGACTTTTTTGTGGAAACTGAAATTTGGCTGCTTCAATGCTTGGTCCATTAATGAGCCTTTATTACTATTTCTAATCACTTGGTTTTCTTTATTTATTCTCTCATGGTGACCCTGGTGATGGTTTTCATGAGAATATCTCGATTCTTTCTTGTGAACTATCTCTTGCGATTCTCTTATTTTATTCATTGGCTGCTGTCTTGGGTTCTCTTGTTCAGATCTTTCTGATGGCATAGTCTCTTCTTTTGTGCTTTCCATTATTTTGTCAATAGGAGTCACTGATGGTACGACGTTTTGGTTCTGATTAAGGATTGGCTTTAAAGCTCTTTGGTCAGTGGGGTTTCTTGTATTCTGAGCGGGTCCTCCGTTGAATTTATTGAGAAGGAGAGGGATCTTTTTATTGCCAGGTCCTTGAGCGAAATATTCTCCATTGTGTTTATTTTGTAAGGTTGGATAGTTCTTGTGGAAATTCATAAAGGCGAGATCTTCATCAGAAGAAAGACCTTCAGAGCTGACGACGTTTTGGTAAAGTTTGGCTTTGAGGGACTTTTCGGATTTTTGAATAGGTTTTGATGAGAGAAGATTGCGATCTGCAGAAATGGAGACAAGATCAGGATCGTCGTAGAGTTCAAAGAGATGGTCGTGGGCGTCTAGGTCATATGTTTCTTTTTGAGGGTAGTGTAGGGGTTGAAGTTTGGTTCTGGAATTTTGAATTGAAGAACTCATTGTCAGGAGTCAGGATTTTAAAATTTTTCTATTATCAATCTTGGAATTTGATTTTTTTTAACTGTTACTTGTACTGACTAGCTAGTATTTCTACCACTGCGACAGCAATTATTCCGATGCAAAGACACCTTCTCGAAGAGAAACCTGTCTCCTTTCGAGAAAAAGTAAGCTCTCTTGGACTTTCTTTGAGGGTACAAAGGATACTTTGACTCGTTAGAAAAGTCTAGTTGGAAATTTTCTTTATAACGCATTGTAGTTTTCGAAGGGTTTAATATGGAGGATAAGAGTGAGGAGAAGAGGAAGAGAAGGATTTAAAAAAGAGACATAGCATAGGGTATGAATTTGATTGTTAGAAAATTTGAATTTTTGAGGCATAAATTAGTAAATTTAGTCTGATCTTAGGCTTAATAATTTAAACCAAAGTCTTTTTCAGAATGAGATTACAAAAATGATTGGATTCAAAAAGGTATCATCTAAATATCATAAAAATATACAATGTGCATTTTTTATTAGAAAAATGACAGAATTTGGTGGTTATTTCTTGATGGTTTTTCCTTTTGTGACCGATTTAGATCTGATTGTTCTTTCAGGCGGAAGCTTATGAGAAAGATATTCAATATATTTCTCCTTATACATACCCACTTTTCCTTCCATTTCTTCAATATTCTTTTCATTCAAAAATTAAGATATTGATAGGAAAAATTTTTTGGTTACCTTTTTATACATTTTCTTGACTTTTTTAACACTGATTTCTGTTTCCTCTCTGAGATCCTTAACATCTCTTATGAGTTCACTCTTCAATTTCTTATTCTCTTCTTTCAAATTCCTTAACGCTTCCAAATATTTTCTCACTAGCGACTCACACTTATCTCTCCAGAATCTGATCTCATTGTCTTTCTTTACCATTCCCAAAATTCCTGCATCTGAATACTCAGCTCGATCTAATGTATTTCCAGGATTTTCTATCAATCTTAATTCATTCTCCAAATCCAAATTTCTATTGTTCAAATCGATATTCCTTTGCTTCAAATCCATCAGTTCTTCATTTAAATGTCTGATCTCCTCTCTTAATTCTCTCACTTGATTATCCTTCAAATTTAGCGTCAAAAGGCTTGTATTTGTTGTATTGTCTAATGTTTCCATTGATCTTTTTCTTCCTTTACTCGCTGACCTTTGTCTCTATTCAAAGTTTTTCAATGGAAAAATTGGAAAGTCCCTACCTTTTCTTCAGGTTTCCCTTTGCTACGGGATCTTTTTTTGGTGGTATTCAGTTCATTTTCCGCTGCCAAAGTCTCTGCATAAGTGAGCTGATCGTGTAATTCATGATTATCATTCTCGAGTTCCTCGTTTCTTTCCATCAATTTCTTGCATTTATCTTGATATTTCTTGAGTTTATCGAGGCATTTTTGATAGATCTCTTCATCTTTTTGGATATCTTCTTTCTAGATTTTTGTTAAGAGAGAAAATCTTCATTTAAACTTACAAGGGTTTTGAGGTCATTTTTATAATCTTGGACATCATCAAGGAGTTTTCTCCTATGAGATTCAAGTTCATCGATTTTATCAAGAAGTTGTTTTTCTCGGTCAGATTGCCAGCGATTCTCATTGGAAGCATTGCGGTCTGTTTCGATAATTTCTCGTAATTTTGCAATTTCTTCAGTCATATCGTCTTCTCTTTTTCTATACTCGTTACATTGGACCAGCAATTCCTCATTATGTTTTGATAATGCTTCTGATTGCTTCACGCGGAATTCCAATTCAAATATCTTGTCTTCATATTTCTTCTTTATTTCTCCCTATTTTATTATGATTTTCACTCATAAAGGAAATTTTCCTATTATACCTCAATAATATCTTTGTCACGGATCAATTTTTCAGCATTTTCTTTCCTTTCGACCTCAAATAGCCCAAAAAATCTATTCTCTAGCTTTCTTAATTCGACTTCTAATATCCTCTCATGCTCAACTCTGATACAATTATTACAAAGGCGTTCTCTTAGTCTTAATTTTACCTGCTTAAATAGTCCTTTTTTTCTTCAGCAGGGACATAGCTTTTTCTTTCAAAGCTTCTCTCGTCGAGTTTTTTGCTCATGGAAGTGTTGACAGCATCATCTTTGTGATCTTTATGGACAGCTAATTCTCTGTCAAATTCGTTCCTATGTCTCACAACGCCGGTTATGTCTTTTTGATCAAGACTACGATCGATTCTTTTGGAGAATCTATCCATTTTGTGAATATACTTCTCATCTTCTGATTCTTCTTTTTCCATTCCTAATTGCTTCTTGAGACTATTTAGTCTTTTCTGAATTGAATCTTTCAAACTATTTTGCTCCTCTTCTATGTTGGATTATTTATTTCTCTGGAGGTTTTATTCGAAATACCTTCTCTGTCAATCGTTCTGCTCAGCCTATTATTCATGCTAAAAGATCCTTATGGGAAAGATGACAATACCTTTTCTGTAAAGAGAATTCTTTGGAGTGTGAATAAGGATAATCAATATCAGATTCAGTCTAATATGAAATGATCAGAGGAAGGGAAAGGGGCCGGGGATTTACATGGGCACGGAGATTTTTTTCAAGGCCGATTTGTTGGAAGCTAATTAAAAGGGTTGGAGAGAAAGAGGCGGGAAGAGATTTACTGGGGAGTGTGAGAATAAGACATTTTTCTTCAATATTTTTGGATTCAAAAATTTCGAGTTGTTGATTACGGGATTCAAAATTAAATTAGTAGAATTAATAATGTTGTATGTATGAGTGAGATATCTTCAGTAAAAGTTATTGCACTAGAAAATCATGGAAATCCTCTTTATTGAAAGAATGAGGAAATAATATGTCGGTCATCCTTTGTAGATGAAAAAGCAACAAATAAGATGCAAGAAATCCTATTCAATAAATTTACTTTAGAGCATTTCTACTTTCCATTGGCAAGCTAATAAGAAAAGTTCGACAGAATTGGTCCACTTCATTAGCTGTGTTATGATTTGGATGGAGGTATATTCTTTTAGTTTCTCTTGATAAAGGTTAGCAGCCAATTCATAATGGATAAATTCAACCTGGGAAGCACCAGAACAGAGTTCATAGAATAATGATTTAATATCGAATTCTCATAAAGAGGAAAATATGAGTCAGGACTAGTGTTTTCGAGGGTCTCTTGAGGATTTTGAGGAATGCCTAGGTTTAGAATGGTTCTTGAGTTGAAAATTCAAAGTCAGCGATTAGTTCAAAGATGATTAGCCTGAGAACGATTTTGGGTTTATGAGCTTCAGCTGTGATTGGAAGGATATTGAGGTTTTTATCTCACTCAGCGAGATTTTGCAATCCCTGTGCACTTCTTAGGTATATTGAAGGTTTTTGGCTGGCCTCTTGGCTGGTCTGATTCCCCATCGTTCTCTTGAATAACTTTTCTCAATATATAAATGGCCAAAGTGTCTTTTTGACTCCCTCATTTTTGAAAATATGACTTGCGGGCTCTTTCGATACTTAAAAGAACAAAAAAGATGTGCTTCAAGCAGTGTGAAATAACCTTTGTTTTTCTTTTTGCAAATTCAACCTTTCAATGAAATGTAGTTTTATTTGTTTGCCAAGAAGAAATGAGGTTCTGCACTTTTTAAAAATGGTTTTTGGATAAATGCAGGCTGAGCTCGAAATATTTGCTGCTCCAAAAATAAAAAATAGATTGCGGGGTAATATAGTCTCAGATTTTGTCAAGAAATTGAAAAAGACCTTTTGTTATTCTGAACAAAAATGTTGCAAGGAAATAAGAGTAAACTTCATGTTTTCAATGAAATCCGAAGTGAACAAGAGCTTTATGATCAGAAAGAACATGAGGAGATCAGAAGGAAATTCATTGGTGGAATCCCCGAACGAAGCCATCTTGACGATTTAAAGAGACTAGCTTTAAATGGAGTAAAGGGTGCTGCTTATGATTTTGCGCATTATTCAATAGCAAGACATCTCGAATATTCTGAAGAAGCTCTTGTGTTGCTTAAGAACTATGGAAGTGATCTTTATGCGACACATCTACAAGGAGCAATCGCTGAGTTCCAAGGCGATGAAGATACTGCTCTTTATTGCTATTTGAAAAATGCTAAGAAAGGCTTTGGAACTTCAACTATTGCTGTGAAAAATTTAGTCTATGAAAATCCGGAACTCAAGAGGTACAAAGATGGAGAACAAATTGAGAAAGTATTGCAAGTGTTTTATAAAAACTATTGCTGTTAATCTCTTCTTGAGAAATGCTAAAGAAACTTTCAAATTTCTTTTATAAATAACGAGAGAACTTGAGTATGTTTGAAGATCATAGCTAGAGATTGAGAAATATTTTGTTTATGACCTCCTTGGATTTTTCTATGGACACTTAAAGACATTTTAAAGAGATATTGCAAGCAAAAAATTTCTTTTTTAAGAACTGAGATCCGGCAAGGATAGAATTTATCACGAAAAGTTCCTAAAGAGATTTTTTTCTCTGTCAATTGAAAAAGAAAAAAAATAAAGGAATATTTTGAAATAGAGTGTTTCTTGTTGATTCATAAACGGAACAAATTCTTTGAAGTCTCTCTATTTTCTACCACCGAGAGTACAAAAAAGAGATTGAGAGAATGAGATTTCCGTCAATTTCTGTAGAGATGATGCATCGACAAAGTGAATAAGCGCGAGTGAGACTCCGGATAAAATCGGCGTAAAGGAGTCTTTATTCTAGAAAGATGTTAGTTAATCTTTTGGAAGGAATTTTTTTCGAACCTTAAAGACTGAAAAAATACAGTAGAGGTTGTTATGAAAATAGCGGACTTGTGAGAAGAGAAAGAATAAAAAAGCTCTCCAAGAAAGTTAGCGAATAATAATGAGGTAATTTATAGGGGTATTGAAAACGCGCTTTTTAAGGCATTACAATTTGCTAACCAATTTCAAATTAAAGTTAGGAAAGAAGTTTTGTGAGTCTATTACCTTTCAAGAGCCATCAAGATGGTAGATTTCGCAAGTACTATTGAATATTCTGAAAAGACAAGAGATTTATAATAGCAACTTCAAAATTATCAAAAAGAAAAAACATAAAACTGGTGTTTGTTTGTAACTTTCGCTTGAAAATATTTTGAAAAGTTTTTGTCATTTGGGATTGCCAAATGGATTGAAAGGTGATTTCGAAGAAATAAGAGAGTCAAAAAGAGTCGTAGAAGGTCTCGTAAAGGGCAAAGTCAAAGCAAAAGATTATTCAATTTAAGCCAAAAATTGTCAACAAAGGTAAATAGGAAGGTAACTTTGTAAAGGCCTTTGGGATGCCTTGCAAAAACTATGATAAGGGAGATGAGGTTTATATTGTTGATATTCTCTTTTAACCAAGATTCAGGAGGGAAAAGGCAAAGAAAGGGAAGGATAAAGGAAGAAATGAGGTTATGAAACAGTATGAGATTTTATGTGATAGGGCAGTTTTATTTTTTTTAATAAATAGTTTATAACTCATTTTGCCTCCAATATGCCATGCAAAATGATCCTAATGTAAAATATGCAATGTCATTATTTTATTTAAATCAATCCAAAAGAAAAAGCAAAGATTAGGTGACATAAAAGGACTGAAGGTGATCCTCTAAAGAAATAGATGAAGGCGCCAAAATAAAGAGGTTGTAGAGATAATTTTATCAAGGTATGTATTTTTGGCAAAAATTGAATGACTCAAGTCAAATTTAAATCGAGACATTTCTAGTCACTTCTATTTTAGTTTTGAACATGTATTTTACTTGAGCAGATTAAATCTGGTTTGCCGCCTCTTTTTCTGTTAATTCTGTTCATAAAAAAATTTTTATGAGTCTCACTTCATTTTTACCCTTTTTTGAATGAACATTCCTCCTATTTCTATGAAAATTCTGAATTTTCCTGTAGTCCTTGGCAATAGTCTATAATTTTCTGATTAAGAAGATAATACAATAAAACTTTCCCTTTAAGGTGAGGAGAGTCACTTGGCAAATCGATCAGATAGCGATTCCTTTATAATTTTGGGATGAGAAGAAGAAGTCCAAACGCTTTTTCAAATTATTAGTCTATTCTCAAGAAACTGGAGGAGGAAGGGGAGTGTTTTGGTTTAGGCCCAAAAAATATCTTTGATAGGTTATCATGAAAGGAAAAAAAATATTTGGCTGTCTTCGAATGGATTTTTTATTGGAAAAAATTTTATGGACAAATGGGAATAAGCTCGAAAAATTAGAAGCAAAGATTTTGAAGAAATTAAAAAGCACATAAAAGTGCGATTTCTGGCGATTAAATGATGAAAGAAGAACAAAGAATTTTTTCGATAAAGAGGCAAGAGGGTGACTCTCAATCCAAAGGGGAATTATATTTTATTAATAATGAGATAAAAAGGTCGAAATGAGGGATTGAGAGACGACGGGGCGTAATTATTTGAAATAGAAGAGGGATACATTTCTAAATATGTATGCTAATTTTGACTTTGTTTGATATAATTTTTGCGTGCCATTTGGGCTTAACTACTTTTAATCGCTATAAAAATTATGTGTGGTCTGACAGTTAAAAGAGAACTTTATCTTCTTTAAGAGGAAATCAGCTTTTTCGATAATGGATCTGTGTATTTTTTTCTTCTCTTGTGTTTATTTTTTTAATTCAAGTCTATTCTTTCAATTCATTTAAATTCGCCTACAGGTTAAATTTTTATCGGCTGGTATCTGGGAAAGTCTAGGAATTATCCGACAATCGACAAGGCTCCTGAGATTCCTGGAGAAAAACGGTGATTATCTGATAAAATTTCAAAAGTGGCAATGACGGAAAAATCTTAAGAAAATAATTAGTTTCTAATTTTTGGTTGAAATAGTTTTTCAAAATCAATTCAAACGAAGATTTTAAAATGAGGTTTTCAGGGTTTTAAATGGGGATCTGAGAAGAAGGATTGGAGCGGTAAAGAGACCAAGAACCATCAGAGGGATACGGAAAGTTCTTTAGCGATCCTATTGGCTGAACCCAACATAAGGCGGAATAAAAGTTAATAACCACACTTTTAATAAAGAATTAATGTCGGAATTTCATCAGATTTGTTATAAAAATTGAAATATAATAAACTGCATGGATTAAAAGCTCTGAAATTAGAAAGAAAGCATTTGATTTGCTGGAGCACCAGAATTCTTCAGATTTGATTCCTCTATTAAACGATTCTTGGTTTTTTAATTTTCTATTCAAATCCTAAATTAACTTTTTATCAATTAGTTCCCAATCCTGACTTCCTTGTCAAATAACGCTTACCCTCTCCTTCAAGGACAGTACCAATCCTCTTTTTTGCGTTCCAAAGCTATGAAAGCACCCAAGAAAAAACCTTTTATCATCTCCCGCCAACCCTCTCGCAAGCTCGAGTCTTCTGATTCCATAAAATCCGGACTCAACTCTGCTGATTCCCAATTCTCCAGAGCCCTTGCCACTATTGAGCGAAGAGACCCCCACCTCGACCTCCAAAACCAAATCTTGGCGTATCTATTAGAGGTTTAGGCTGTTTATACTAATTCTGACTAGTACACAAACACAATTTAAGAACTGTTACAACCTTTTCAAAGTTAGTCCAGGTCTTCTACCTGAACTTCTCCAAAGATATGCCGATGATAATGTCAAGTATCGTGACGAAGAATTCACCCAACAAGCCGACAATTTCCTCACCCGCATTGCCGCCTCAAAAAAAAGTACAGTGAATCTTGTTTGACAATCAGCTTAACCTTTTGACTAGTCCCCAAAGATTTGAGAGCTAAATACCCTCTGTACTATATCCTCGTTTCCCTCTGCAAGGTAATTTTCACAAGTTAACCCAGTTCTAATTTCCCTGATAGATCTTTATGTTGAACGAATACGAAATCGTCGTCTTGGCCTGCGCCTTGGACCACTGCAGTTGGAAGATCGAAGAAACCGTTTACCCTGAAGAAGCCAGTTTCTTGAAGGAATTCCCTGGAAACCTTGGAAACGACATCGATATGGACTGCAAAAGATTGATCATCTACTTGTTGGTGATCACCTTCTCTCTCAAGCAATACATCAACGATAAAGGCGAAGCCGATAAGATCCACGCTTATTGCGAAAGCATCTGCCACAACTTCCAAGCCATCTTCAACAGATGGACCAGAGTCTCCTATTATCACAAGTTCAACTACTCTGCCTTGGAGATCAACCGCAAGTTCCGTCAGCTTTCCCAAAGAGAAGTCGAAGAGCCCCAAAACGGCCTCAAGGACTACAATATCATTGTGGACTCCATAATGAACCTCACTGGCTCCTACAAGTCCAAGATCCCTCCCAAGGCTGGCCAAATGACCTCTCAAATCCAACCCACCCCCACTCCCCTCTTTGCTAGCCTCCAAATGACTCCCATCGTTGAAACCAAGCCCCTTTTCCCCGATACCACCTTGGCTGGATTGAGCGCTTTGGGACTCCCTTCTATCACTTATGAAAGAAGCGTTTCTAGATCCAAGGCCACCGCTGTGGAAGTCAGCTTTGATGGATTTGAGCTTCCTGAAATTGAACCTTTCAGCAGACAGACTTCTTCATCTAATTTGCTTGGCGAAGACTCATTGAGAAAGAAGCAAAAGATGAACAATAGCTTGGCAAACACAACTTCAGGATTTACTGGACTCAACAACTTGTTCAGAGATAACTCATTGTTCAAAGAATTTAATAACCTGTTTGGAAACACCGCAGGAAATACTTTAAAGTCAAATGAGATTGAAGACTTTTTGGTGATGAATAACCCATTGCCCACTCTTAGCAAAAGATCTTCTACGGCCTCACAAGCCATCATCGAAGATCAACCTTCTCTGTTTAGATTCCATTCCAATATGTCCTCCTGGTAAACGAGAGAAGCGAATTCTGAGGTCCAAATTTTTCAAAGACTTGGACAGGAGAATTCTGACAATGACTTGTTAGAGTTGGTACATGCTTTTTGTTAATAATTTGAATTCAAAAAAAGAAAAAGAAATTGAAAACTTTTAAATTTATACATTATTTTTATTAAATCATCACCACTGACTTGGTTGTTCAAAGACAAAATATGTAAATTTATTGTATTTTACAACATTCTTTTTGTAATATATTTTTACTTATTTTTGTTGGCGAATCATTATTTGTCAGCTCACTCAGCGTCTTTCACCCCATCCCCAAAAAATTATCTCCTTTTGTGATAAGAACTAAAAGAGAGGGAGTCAATCCTTGAAGAAAACTTATTTCTCTTAGATGACTTGAAAAATATCAATATAAGGAAGAGATTTTTTTATTAAAAATTTTTTCATTGACTTTTTTTCTCAAAAGAAAAGTTTCATTTTAGAATTTTCAGAGACACTCTTTCTCATATGATACTAAATAGGATAAAGTAAACAATACCAGTATATAATATATTCTATTCATATGGTATAATTCTGTTATTTATAATGAACAATAATAAATAGATAAGATAAAAGGTTCCCATTCAAGGGTTCAATGTATACTATTATTTTCTACAATCAAATTTTTGGATAATTTGAGATACATATTCACAAGATCCTTAACGTTACCTGAACCAGACTGAGCCGGATTTTCTGAAAGTGCACTTTTGATTTTCTTGAGCAATTCATCATTAGCTGAACCATTATCAAATTTACTTTTAACCGGTTGACTCTTTGGTTCTTCCCATTGTTTAAAGAGATCATCTTCTGCCATCTTCGGGACCTCTTTATTCTCTGGTGGTGTATTCTTCGTTTTGGGGCTTTCTTCAATTTCTGCTTGCCCTTGCTTTTGCTGATTTTTAGCTTTAAATAATTCAACCAATCTTGTTATTTTCTCTGCAGTTTTTGCCTTTTTAAGCTCATCTTCCTTCTCCTGTGCGCTATCGGGCGAAATTCCCTTTTCATTTCCATTTACTTCATAAGTCTCACTTCCTGGTGCTGTTTCTATGCTTGATCTTCTTCTTCCTATCCCTGGAGGTGCTTGTAACAAATCCTTATTACTACTAGCTGTAAAGATATTCACAGAAGCAGTTGATTGGATTTTTAAAGGAGATCCATTGGGTTTAGCTTCTGTCTGGAGATTTTGAGGATTATTTGGGTTTATTACAGCAGCAGTTGGGATGAGCATCTGAGGATGAGAAAAGAATTGAGAATTGTGAGGCAAATATGTGAGATTTTGTTGCATATTGAATTCGAAATAGATTGAAGGGTTCGCATAAAGAGGCTGATTAGGGAATCTTGGAGAAAGATTTGCTTGCTGTGGGGAGATTACTTGGGGAACGGGGAACGAATAAACAGGGTGAATATTAGTAGGGCTAGGGCTGAAGACTGGGTATTGATTGTGAAGAGGTTGTGGAGAAAGGAATGCCGGTGGAGGCATTGACCTTGAAAGATAATTGTTGGTGTTGTTGAGATTTAAGCTGAGATTGAGAGTGTTTTGAAGGTTGGAAGATGGGAATTTTTTGCTTAGAATTGGGATTAATGTTGGGTTTATTGGGGTGTTGGGGAGGGCTTTGAAGGCTTCGGAGAAAAATTGCTCATTTTCATCGATAAAGCGGCGGAGTTCTTCTTCTTTGAGAGGAGCATGAATACAACTAAGAAGGGAGAGGTGAGTGAAAGTTGAAAAAGGTTGAAAGGTACTGGCAATTTATGTCGTCGCATTTACCAAAAGCGATATAGGATTTGCAGGGATAAAGGCTTCTTTTTTTGGTATCAGGATTTTCTTTTTCTAAGAAAATTATAAGGTTTAGCTTTTATTAACAAAGGAGACCTTTGGAAGAAGAAGATAAAGAACTTTCATTCTCGAGTTCATGAGTTTTGTGATGATAATGGTGATGATTTTTCTTTGCATTCTTTCTTTTCCTAAAGAATATTTTAGATTTTCTATAAAAAATAGATACTTGGATTTCTTCTTTTTATATCGATAGGAAGCAAAATCTGGCAGTGGTTTTTCGATATATTCACTATCATCATCAGAGTCATCTTCTTTAGATTTTGAAGAGGAGTGTTGTGAAGAACTGACATGAAGTTTCTTTTTATTCCACCATCCTTTCCGAGCTTGTTCATCTTGATCTGAACTTTCAGAGTCTGAACTGGTGGAATAAGTGTGAATTTTGTGTTTGGAACTGGATTTTTGGTGTTTCTTGGAACTTGATTTTCCGTCTTTTGAATGTGAATGTGCCTTAAAAAATTAGATAAAGGGGAAATTATTATAAAAGTTATCAAGTCTTTGATTCAGAAATCCCGGAAAAATTTTGATCTTATTGTTGATTCGGACAAAATATAATCGGTAAATCGACCATAATCAGCATAAAGATAGCAATGTTCGGGGGAAGTGAGCTTTCCTTTCGCTCATTCATGAGACGGTTTCTCTGATTTTACCTTTCTTTTGGATGGAATTTTTTGGAATAGAATAGGTAAAGTTTTTCAAAAACTAAAGAGGATGAGAAGATTTTTCTCAAGAAAAACGACGTAGGGGGGTTCCCGAGAGAATACTGGGCTAATATCCTTTCAAAGGAAGGAAGAGAACACTTTAGAGGGGAGATGGATAGATATAAGGAGAAGTTAAAGGTTTACTTTTAGATTAGGGGAAGGGATGAGAGGGTCTTCGTTAGCAATTTCACCTTCTTCGAGTTCAATAAAAGTCATGGTGACGATCTCTGGTTTAGGATTGGGCTGTTTGAGGTCTGTTGACATTTTTGAAGGAGTGAGATTGAAAGAATAAATTTTTTGGATGGGAATTGAATATTTTTCTGTAAAAGCTGGAGTTATAAGGCTTGGTGTTGGAGAATAAAAGACGTCAGAGCGATGGGATAAGACCTGGAGGTGGAGAGTTGAAGAAAAAGTGAATAGTTTGCGAGCAAAAGGTTAAAATAATTTTGGTTTTGGTTTTATTAAAGGGAGTCGTTGAAGGGAGAAATTTGTTTTGCCCTTTTTTTAAAAAAGAAATAAAAAAGAAACGTCCATAGTTTTTTGTATTTCTCCCGAATCCTGTATTTCTTCCATTGGTGGCTCAGGGAATTATTCAAAGAGATTTCTTTTTCCAATTTTATTGAAATCTCAGCAAAAGAATAATCAGGTAAGAAGAGCTTAAAATAGGGGTAAAAATTGTTAAAGGAGTGGAAAGCTCAATTGATTTAAGTTAAAAGATGGGTATGATGCTACTCTTAAAAGAAACTCAAAGATAGAGGGACCTTTAGAGGCAGGTAATCTAGTTGGATTACACGTAAAAAATTTGAAATTATTTATTAAATTATAATTGTTTTATCAGTTAATTGGAATTTGGACTGATACTTTTTTTTAATGAGAAGAGTAAAATTGATAATTTGTTCACTTCTTTAGAAATTTATTTAGAATTTGAAGAGGCTTGCTTGGATATCCTTTTTCCTAGGATTAGATGATAGACATCTCTGAATAAGTGATCAATTTGTAGATTTTTTGAAGGCTCTGAGCTTTCAGGTTTTTCAGGATTTTATAAGGAAAAAGAGATGAGAAGTGAATCTGAAAATTCTAGAAGCAAACCCAGAGAGAAAAGTGTGGGTTTTTATGAGTCCTGGGCTCAGAGATTGACAAGAGGAGAACAAAGGGATGAGAAAGAAAACTGAACAAGGAGAAAGTAAGGATCTTTGTGAAGAAAAAAATTTTAAGGTGCTATGAGTCAGTCAGAGGAGTTTGAACAGTATGATATCAGGATTATTATTTATGGTGCTTTCAATATTTAGAAATGGGTTTTTATGGAGTTTTTATAATTAAATAGCATATCAGATTTTTTTGTTGAAAAAATTATTCAATAGTGGAAATTGAGAAAAAAGCATTGAGAAATGTTATGCTTCACTCAGGTGACCACTTGTCTTTGAAAGTTTTTTTTCAAAAATGGAATATTATTTAGAATTTCATTGGAGAAATATCAAGAAATCTGATTTTTCAAAAGCCTTTTTGCCATCATTAACCCCTTTTTTCTTTATTAATTTTGGTTTATTGGATCAAAGAAGGATTTGTTTTGATCACAAAGGATTATTTTTATGGGGATGAAAAACTTTCTCAAGTAAATTAGTTCTTACAGTTGTGTTTTTGAATGCGATCAAAGACGTTGAAAAGAGATTTAATGCAGAAATTGAGTTGAAAAAAATTGAGATTAAGTCTGAGATTTACAGCTGGAAAGTACAAGACTAGCATAATTAAATAAATCGAGTTTAATCACAGTATAATATGAGGAAGCCAGTTTTTAGCACACCAAATAGCAATATTCTTCAATTTTCTTGGTTTGTCAAATGGGTAAAATTTTCGCTTGAAGTTCGAAATTCAAGCTGAAATGAATAATTTTTGTGGCAGAACATGACTAAAATATCGGTCAAATTTTCACTGAGGAAAGTTTCAGATTAAATCCTAATCAGTATTGAGGTTTAAAATATTTTTCCTTATGAGTTTTTCAATAGAATGAGGACCCCCTTGTAAATGCCAAGGCAGGAGCATTTCGAAGAAGAAAATTTGACGCATCTTTATTTCTAAGGGGTCGCGACAATGATTTCGGGTCACGGGAAGGCTAATAATTCGGCTAAATTTAGTTAGATAAATGCGAGCATTTTACCCTAATTAAGTGCCCAAGGCAAATGTGATTTTTCAAATAAGTCAAAAATCAAGGGTCAAGGGAGTAAACCAAGGTGTCTGAAAGGTTTTAAGTGATGGTAAATGGGGGGTTAATCTGAGGAATATACGAATGAGGGCTAAATTGCTCGAATCGTAGGAATTTTGCTCTTTCGACAGACTATTTGATTCATTCAGAGTGACAAGTTTGACATGAAAATGAATTGAAAATTAGTCTTGAACTGAGGTCACACAAATAAGGCTTGCTACAAATCAGTTTCAAGCTCAGATTCATCATAAAAGGAGTCCCTTTGTGGGAGGCATCGAAAATTTTGGTTAATCACAAAGACCTAAAACTAAATTCCAAAGCATAATTGCCATAATTAAGTTTTATTAAAAGTCTAATTTCTTAAAACCAAATTATAAAAGTTTCATTTGTCTCCAAGCCTTCTTTTTCTTTCTCCATAAATTCTTAAAAATAATAATTCCTCTAATCATACTGCATGTCTCTGAGGTCATAAGCACATCCAGCTAAGTAAGGTTGGGGATGACATAGAAGAGTTTGAAGATTATTTAGTGTAGAGTATGTAAATAAAAGGGTTCAATTTCCCAATAAAACCTATTAATTAAAGTTATTTGGAACTTGCAAGACCAAAGAAAAAACATAGATTTTTTGCAAGGGTATAACAGATGTCAAACTCTTTAGAAGACTTGGATGAAGACCTTCATGGATTCTCTGAAGATGGAGAAACTCCTAAACATTCCAGGAACGGAGAACAGCAAGTCATCATGCGTCCGAGAGAATCATTTCTCATGGTTCGTAAACCTACAAAAAGACGCCTCTTTTCCATCACTGTCAATCATTCTAGTAAACTCTTGTGCGAGAATGACGTTTTTAATGTTTGTTTTAGAGGATGATGCTCCAATAGCTGACCCAATTAGTTTTTCCAATGCATCTTTAAAGGTTGCACAAATAAGAAGCTATGGTGATAGTCATGAAGATGATGCAAGATCATCAATTTCTCTATCAACAGAGAAAGGAATAGTCTTTGCAAACTTCAACTCTGATCGTGAGATCAAGGACAGGAATAATTTTGTATCGAATAAAGACAGTCGATTCAGGGCATCTCGATTCCAAAATCAACTGGAAAAGCTAACTCCTCAGAATCTCAGTCATATGAGTCTGGGTTC
>Ga0182738_1002462_pt1 | contig 21920 bp, 23 predicted proteins | sample eDN5th30CBELigMG_FD_128876 | JGI IMG/M metagenome (GOLD analysis project Ga0182738, IMG submission 128876) | Enriched Miracle-Growth compost microbial communities from Emeryville, California, USA - eDNA 5th pass 30_C BE-Lig MG (version 2)... ...
ATGCCGACGGGGCCACACCCGTTCCCATTCCGAACACGGCCGTTAAGCCCGTCGGGCCAATGATAGCGCCACCAGCGCGAAAGTCGGTCACCGCCGGAATCCCACAACCATAGGCCGCCAGCCCAGTAACGGGTTGGCGGCCTTTTTTTTGCGCGGAGCCCGAGGGAACGGTTGCCCGGCTTGGGCTTTGCCCAAGTCCCGCAAGTCCCGCAGGTTCCGTCGGCACCTGAGAACACCATCTATTCCGCTACAATGCTCAATAAAAAAATATTGCATAGGGTTGACGTGCTGGCGCGCGGCGTATAGTATGTGCGAGGATATTTAGTATAACTTCGCGAGGAGTCAGCCCATGCCAACGATAACACTTTCAGACGCAACCTACGCCAAACTCCAGAGGGCGGCTAAGCCCTTCATCGACACGGAGGATTCCGCGTGCGGTCGCGTGCTTGACTTCTATTTCGCGCACAATGATGGCGCGCTCGGCGCCAACGTCGCGTCGTCATCGAACGGTAACGGATCAGGTGGCGGCTCAGACGTAGCTGTGAGGCTTGAGCCAGAATCGCGACAATTGGCCCATACCAAGTTGATTTCCGCGATAATCGATGGCAATGCGCTTCATCGTCCGAAATGGAACAGTCTGATGAATGACCTTCATATCATGGCGCGCAAGCGGCTGGGCTCTTTTGAGGCTATCCGACGGGCGTCTCAAGCCAACCTGCGGCAAGGGTGCTACGAGGAGGACGGCTACAAATTTCTGCCGGAAGCCGATCTGTCGATTCAGGGTGTTGACGCCAACCTCGCCTGTGACCATTCCTTCCGCCTTGCCAAGACGATGAACGTCCCGCTCAAGGTGACGTTCGAGTGGCGCGACAAAGAAGGCGCTGCGCATCCCGGTGAGAGTGGCATCATCGAATGGTCGCCAGTCGACGCCGATTGACCCTGGTGATGCAGGCCGTCGGGGCACGGGGTCAGACTGGTTTTAGGGGCTCGGGGTCAGGCTTGGTTTTTGGTTCTCCTTAACGATCCGTCCGACGCTCGACTCCCACTAACCAAGTTTGACCCTGGTACGCTTGGCCTCCCGCAGTGCAGGCTCCCGCCCTCCTCTTTCCATTGCGGCCGCGACATTCTGGGGGCGTTGGGCGTTGCCGAGGGATGTTCTGTATAATTTGCTCTCGCGGCGATGTCGCTGGCGATTCGGCGGCATGAGAGAAGTGGAAAGGCCCGATGAATAAGCCGGCCGCCATTGACCCGCGAGCCGTTCGGGCGCTCTCGCTTTTGGCGGGCCGGCCCGAGGCGGCCGAGATCGTTCTCGGCGGGTATTTCGCCCTTCAACATTACACGAGCTATCGTCACACCCATGATATCGACGCTTGGTGGAAGACGCGCGCGGTCCCGGCTTCGGAACAGGCCATTCGCAAGGCGATGCGGCAAGTGGCGGCGGAGGAGGGAGGCGAGCTAAGGGAGCGTCGCTTCGGGGATACTCTGTCCTTCGAACTCGTCCGGGCGGGGAAGAGGGAGTTCTCATTCCAAATCGCGGTGAGGGCCATCGGGTTGGAAGAGCCCACGGCCAGTCCCTGGCCGCCGGTGCTTATCGAGACCATCGTCGACAATCTTGCCTCGAAGATGAACGCCTTGGTCGACCGCGGGGCCCCGCGCGACTTCACCGACATCAAGCACGCCGTCGATGAGGGACTCGTCACCGTAGCCGGCACCTGGGACCTTTGGGTTCGCAAGAACCCGGGGGAGAACCTCGACTCCGCCAAGCAGAAGGTCCTGCTTCATCTGTCGGGCCTTGAGGGACGTAGGCCGCTGGAGGCGATTCGAGACATCGCGGAGCGCGAGCGGGCGCAGGCCGCGCGCGAGTGGTTCAAACAGGAGTTCCTCGCCCGATGAGCCCCGATTTCATCGACCACAGCGTCTATCCCGACCTCGACGAGCTTCCCGAAACGTTTGAAACCATGGAAGCCAGGGCCGATTACGTGCATCGAGTCTGTTCGGCCTGGGATTACGGAGTCCATCCCGAGCCCGAGACGTTCGCGCTTCTCGAGCGCTGGAGAGAGGTGTTCGACCAATTTCCCGTCGTGACTTCCCCCGGCTACCACGCCTTTCGTTCGTGGTTCGGTTGGTCCTCCGTCGCGGTCCCCGCGAACATTACCGGGCCAACTCCCCGTTATCTCATCCTCGACCGGCTCGAAGAGCGCGGGCCGGACCCTTGCGAGAGGATGATCTGAGCCGCGTTCGGTGGTTCAAGCCCTGAGGGACGCCTCGGGCTACTGAACGCCGAGGCTGCGTTCAATTTCGCGGGCCTCGGAGCTGAGGCCGCCGACTTTGCGGTTGTTTTTGAAGAAGGGTTTGGCGGGGCCCTTGCCGTCGTCGTCGACGGCGTGGACGCCGGTATGGTCGAACTCGACGGCCTCCGGGGCGTGGTGGTCGGCGGTCACGACGCCGTCGGCCGATGGGCGCGGCGAGCGGCAGCCTCCGGCGAACCCGAGCGCCAGCGCCGTGATTCCCAAACCCGTCCATTCGATCGCTCGCCGCCGCATGGTCTCGCTCCCACCCCTTGAGCGTCTTCCCCAAGCCCCCGGCCGACGCTCCAAGGCGGAGGGCGGCGGCACTATAGTGGGATCGCCCCAAGTCGTCCAGAGCAGTCGGACGGAACCAGAGGCGCCACCCGCTCGACTCGCGCTCCGCGCCGTGTTACGTTTCCTGATCGAGAATCGCCTCGGTAAGATCCGGGGCTCATCGCCGTTCCACCCGCTCGGGAGGTTCGCTTGGACGTTTCCATCGATCGCGAGGAGGCCGTCGAATCCGCGGGGGATCGATCGCTGTCGGCGCCCCTGGTTTTCAGCACGTTCGTCGCCGGACTGGGGGGGCTTCTGTTTGGGTTTGACACGGCGGTCATCTCGGGAACGACCGACGCGCTGACCCGGGAGTTCGGCCTCGACGGCAAAACGCTCGGCTTCACGGTCGCCAGCGCCTTGATTGGGACGATCGCCGGTTCGCTGCTGGCGAGCAAGCCGGCCGACGCCTGGGGGCGGCGGGCCGTTTTGGCGATTCTGGCCGTCTTCTATCTCGTCTCATCGCTGGGATGCGCCTGGGCCTGGGATTGGGGCTCGCTGCTGGCCTTTCGGATTTTGGGCGGGCTGGCGGTTGGCGGGGCCTCGGTCGTCTCGCCGATGTACATCGCCGAGATCGCCCCGGCGCGTTATCGCGGGCGGTTGGTGGCGGTCGTTCAGTTCAACATCGTCTTCGGCATTCTGCTGGCGTTCTTCTCCAACTACGTGATCGCCCGGACCATCGGCGGCGACGCCTGGCGTTGGATGTTTGGCGTTCAGGCCGCGCCCTCGGCCCTCTTTTTCCTTCTCGTCTTTTTCATTTCCGACAGCCCCCGGTGGCTGGTCGCCCGAGGGCGGATCGACGAGGCGAGGCGGGCCCTTCGATCGTTGGGGAGCGACGACGGCGTTGAGAACGAGGTTCGGGAGATTCAAGAGTCGCTCGAACCGACCCAGCCCGGCGGGGAGGATCGCTTCTTTCAGTGGTCGCACCGTCGGCCGATTCTCTTGGCGGTGGCGATCGCGCTTTTCAACCAGCTTTCCGGCATCAACGCGGTCCTGTATTATGCTCCGGTCGTTTTTAAAATGGCGGGCGCGGGCGAGGACTCGGCGCTTTTGCAGGCGGTGGCCATTGGCCTCACCAACCTGGTTTTCACGATGCTGGCCATGACGATCATCGATTGGGCGGGTCGGCGCAGGCTGATGATCCTCGGGTCGATCGGCTACATCCTGAGCCTCGGAACGACGGCCTGGGCCTTCTACACCTATGGGACCAACTTCACCACGACGGGGAGCGTGGTGGTCTTGACGAGCCTTATGGTTTTCATCGCCTCGCACGCCTTCGGTCAAGGGGCGGTGATCTGGGTCTTCATCAGCGAGGTTTTCCCCAACCGGGCGCGGGCCAGGGGGCAGGCGCTCGGGAGCTTTACCCACTGGGTTGGGGCCTTGGCGATCTCGCAGACGTTTCCGATGATCGCCGAGCGGTCGGGCGGGCACGCCTTCGCGTTTTACGCGGGGATGATGACGCTTCAGTTGCTTTGGGTCCTGTTCGTCATGCCCGAGACCAAGGGGGTGCCGCTCGAGGAGATTCAGAAGGAGTTGAGCGAGCCTTGAGGGGCGGGTAATCCGCCCGCCTCTACGGCTCGGCGTGCTCGCGCTCGGGGGCGAGCGCGGGCGGCACGGTTCCCGCTCGGTCCATGGGGTGATAGCCCGAGACGATGGCCAGGCCGACCAGGACGGCGACCCAGAGCAGGAACAGGCCAAGGGCCGCGTAGAAGAGGCCGCGGGCGCGGGCGTTGGTGGTCGTTTCGTGTCCGTCGGCCATTCAGTGGTCCTCGTCGGCGAGGGGTTCGTCGTCCCGTAGGGTGGGTGCGGGGCGAAGCGCGGTTTCGAAATCGTAGACGTCGTCGAAGTCTTCGCGGCGGTCTTCGGGGGTCTTGTCCAGGTCGCCGGAGGCGATGAGGTTGTAAATGATCTCGCCGATGTCGGAGGTGGAGCGGAGGCCCCACTGTTCGAGCACGGGGATGGCCATCATGCCGAACTGGCGGAGGGCCAACCGCCGGGCCGCGTGGCAGACCTGGCGGCCCGAGACGTGGGACGATGGCGTCGCGCGGCCTCGACTCGCGGTCCGAGGCCTCCGCGGGCGCGGGCCGCGGCGGCTGGCCCGGAGCTTTCGGTTGCGAGCCAGGTGGAGCGACTCCAGCACGAAGGCGTACGCCTCCAGCGAATAGCGGGGGTCCTTGGCGATGATCCGGCCGATCTCGTCTCGAAAACTCATGTCGATGCCTTGAATTCGTTGGTCGCGACGCGGGAGAGGGCGGGGGATCAGCCTTCGCGTTCGTCGTCGTCTTCGTCGGCGAGGTCGCTCGGGACGTCGAGCGGCCGCTGGGGACGCTTTCGAGGCGGTTCGACCTCCAGCAGATCGTCGCGGCCGGCGATGATCCGGCGGCCGTCCTCGTACTCGACGACGAGCTTTTGGGAGAGGATGTCCTGGGCCATGATCCGCCCGCGTCCCTTGGCGGTTTCGACGCGGGAGCCCACCGCGGGGAGTTCTTTTTCGAGGTCGCGGTAGGTGTCGTACTCGTACCGGAGGCAGCACTTGAGCCGGCCGCATCGGCCCGAAATTTTGGCGGGGTCGAGGGTCGTCTTTTGAAGCTTGGCCATCTTCATCGAGACCGGCGGCATGGCGGTGAGGTGGGTGCCGCAGCAAACCGGCTTGCCGCAGTCGCCGTAATCGGCCAGCAGCTTCGCCTCGTCGCGGACGCCGATTTGGCGCATCTCGATCCGGGTTCGCAGGGCGCGGGCCAGGTCCTTGACCAGCTCTCGGAAGTCGACCCGCTTTTCGGCCAGGTAGTAGAAGATGGCCCGCTCTCGGCCCAGAAGGATTTCGACGTCGACCAGGTTCATCCGCAATCGCCGCTTGGCGATCAACTCTTCGCAGGTGGCGAAGGCGCGTTTCTCCAGTTGCGGCAGCTCGGCCTCGCGCTCGAAGTCGTCCGGTTCGGCGGCCCTGAGGATCTCGCGCGGCTCCTGGTTTTTCAGGAGGCCGGCGGCCCGCTCGCTCATCGGGCAGAGGACCTCGCCCATCTCCAGACCCCGGTCGCTTCGGACGATCACCCGCCGCCCGCGCTCGAACGCCTCGCCCGGCGAGCCGTAACACTCGCTGAGAATCCGCATCCGGCCGTGACGCACTATGTAGGACATCGCGTTGATTTATGTTGATAAGAGAAAAAAGCGGCTTGAGAGCGGCGGCGCGAGGTTGGCTGGATCTTTCGCCGGGCGCCTCGTCCGCCACTCGGATTATGACCGCCCGAGGATCTTAACAAAAGGGGAGAACCGGCGGGACCGCGCCCGAGGGCCGGGAGGAGGCTCCAAGTTGGGGGGCAACCCTTTGACCCGCGATGGCGGGAGGGGTACGATCCATTGTGTGAAGATCCGACGACCACGGCGACGCCGTTGGGGCTCGCCGCGGGCCGTTCTCCATTTCTCAACGCGGAAAGGGATCCGATCATGCCACTCTTCGAGGTCGAAACGACATCACACATCATGATCGCGTGCGCCGGGGACGAAGACTCGGCTCGCGCGTTCGCTCGGTCGAACTATCCGGACGAGGAGATTTTGCGGGTGTCGCATCGCCCCCGCGACGCCTGGGTGATCTCCAAATCGATGTTGGGGATCAAGGGGGATTCCGACCCCTGCTCGACGGCCAGGGAGTGTTTGGCCAAGGCCCGGGGAGACAAGGTCGACGCCGTTCGACTGTTCATGCACACGACGGGGGCCGATCTGGAGAAGGCCCGCAAAGCCGTCGAGTCGAACATGTCGCGCGGCTGGTGAGGCCGGCGAGCGGCCCATTACGGGCGGGATGGTCGGCGGGGCGGGGGCTCCGGGGCGTCGACGACGTTGTCCAAACGCATCCGACCGATTCTCGCCGGTGATGGCCCACGGGTTGCGACGCATGTTTCGGCGGACGATTCCAACGCCTTCCGGTTCGATGGCCAAACCGGCGCGATAGACTTGGGGGCGGTGGCGGGTCGTTGGTCGATTCCACGCGCGGGCCGTCGACGCGAAGGTCGACGGTCGCCGCGCTCCGAGCGAAACGGAAGGAGAGGGGATTATGACTCGGGTCATCTCGTTGATCCTGGGAGGCGGACGAGGCACTCGTCTCTACCCCCTGACCAAAGCGCGAAGCAAGCCCGCCGTGCCCATCGGCGGGAAGTACCGTCTGATCGACATCCCAGTCTCCAACTGCATTCATTCCGGGCTGCACCGGATTTTCGTCGTCACGCAGTTCAATTCCGTCAGCCTGCACCGGCACATCTCCAACACCTATAAGTTCGACCCCTTCGAGGGGGGCTTCGTCGAGATCCTGGCCGCGCAGCAGACGATGCAGCACGAGACCTGGTATCAGGGGACCGCCGACGCCGTCCGTCGCAACATCCCCTATTTCACCGACAAGCACTACGACCTCGTTTTGATCCTCTCGGGCGATCAGCTTTACCGGATGGACTTCCGGGAGATGCTCCGCACCCACCTGGACAACAAGGCGGCCGTCACCATCGCGACGCTGCCGGTGGCCGAGGAGGAGGCCCGATCCTGCGGCATCATGCGGATCCAGGCCGACGGTCGGGTGATCGACTTCGAGGAGAAGCCCTAGACCCAGGAGAAGCTCGGTCGGGTCCGCACCGAACCGGCCTGGCTCGAGAACCTCGGGATCCAGGCGAAGGGACGCCCGTACCTGGCCAGCATGGGCATCTACGTCTTCAACACCAAGACGCTGGTGGACCTTTTGGCCTCCAGCACCGCCACCGACTTCGGCCATGAGCTGCTTCCCCAAACGATCGCCCGGCAGCGGGTCCAGGCCCACCTCTTCGACGGCTACTGGGAGGACATCGGCACCGTCGGCGCCTTCCACCGGGCCAACATTGATTTGACCGTCGACAAGCCGGCGTTCGACTTCATGCGCGGCGAGATGCCGATCTTCACCCGCCCCCGCTACCTGGCCAGCTCTCGGGTTTTGGGGGCCACGATCAAAAACAGCCTGATTTGCGACGGATGCGTCATCGGCCGGGGCGCGGTCATCGAAAATTCGGTCATCGGCGTCCGGTCGATCATCGGCGAGAACGCGACCATTCGCGACACCTACCTGATGGGCTCCGACTACTACGAGCAGCCCGACGATCTCGCCGAGAACCAAAGGGTGGGCCGGCCCAACCTGGGAGTCGGCGCCGACTCGGTCATTGAGCGGGCGATCGTCGACAAGACCGCCCGGATCGGCCGAGGCGTCCGGATCGTCAACGAGACCGGAGTGGTCGACTCGGAGGAAGCCCCCACGCACCTGATTCGCGACGGCGTCGTGGTGGTCCCCAGGCAATCGATCCTCCGCGAGGGCTTGACGATCTAGCGTCCCCGGAGCGGCCCGAACCGGGGGCGACCCGCCGAACGATCCCGAATTGGGTTCGTTCGGCGCGGCCGGCGAAACGGGGTCTGCGAACGTAAAGCCTTATGGGTCGAACTGTTGCGACGCCTCCTCGCGGCGTGGAAATTGGGTTCGTTCGGACGAATGCGTCGGTCTTCGGGCTCCTCCGATGAATCCCCGGGAACGCCCGTTGGATTTTCAACTTGGGAGGGCGAGGCTCCCGGCGAACCCTCGCCCAGCGCCGGCTCGGCCGGAGCCTCGCCCTCCCAAGTTGCCGACCCCAAGTTCAAGTCGCCGCGCAATACTGGCTCCGAACACCCCCGTTCCAGCCCTCCGGATTGGGTTCGTTCGGCGCGGGGATTTAGAGAGTCGCTATGGAGGCAAAACCAAGCTTGACGGGCATTTGCGCCGTTCGGACGCGGCGTGGAAATTGGGTTCGTTCGGACGGAATGACCCATGCGGTGGACGAAGATGGTTCTCCCCTCTCCCCTCGCGGGAGAAGTTGGCCGAAGGCCGGATGAGGGGTAAACCCGCCGGCCACCGGTCTCGCCCCCCCCTCATCCGGCCGTTCCGGCCACCTTGTATGTCCGTAGGACTCAAAGGCGGCAGTGTTGAGGCCCGGGATTTCCGCTGAAATCGACCCTCGCGGCATCCCGGGCGGAAACACAGCCGCTTCTCCCGCGAGGGGAGAAGGGAATATCCGGCTTCCGGTCGCGCCCCCCTCATCCGCCCCTTTGAGGCGCCTTCTCCCGCGAGGGGAGAAGGATGTTTACCCCGGCTTTCGGAGAACCCAAATCCCGCGCCGAACGGTATGGATTCGTCGCGCGTCGTGTCTTCCGGATTGCCAAAGAGCGGCGGAGAGCCGAGACCTCTTCACTTCATACGGTCAGCGGCGGGAGGCTCTGGATTTCATGATTCTGGAAATTCCCGCGCGGAATTTGGAGGTTCCGTGAAGAGGACCGGATTCCTCGTGGCGGGACCAACCCGTTTCGGACGCCGACTTGAACGCGACGCGCGGCTATACCTTCGCGGAGTTCGCCGATCCCGAGGGGGGCATCCCGCGCGTCCGGCCCTAAATATCGAAGGGGTCGCGTCAATGCACTGTTGCCTCGGCGCTTGAAATCGCCCGGTTTCTACTTACTTATTCTCAGGCCGGCCTCGCGCGGCGCCGGAGGTCAACTCGTCGGCTCCTGAAAAATTGCCCGAATGAATTCGTGGCGTTTCGTGCTGGAGCGTGGTAGGCTAACGCGGTTTTCGACGGCTTCTCGCGGGAGCGGAGCTTGCTCGCGCTTTTCGCTTCATGCCGCACATCCGGCCTTGTTCGAGGCATCACCTTTTTCGATTTCGTGTTTTTGTCTGTTCATGGTTCGTCGATTCGCTGAATTAAGGAGGCGTTCATGGGTTTGCCACGCCAGCGCTCCGGCTTCACGCTGATTGAACTCTTGGTGGTGATCGCCATCATCGCGGTTCTCATCGCCCTGCTCCTTCCCGCCGTGCAGGCGGCTCGCGAGGCGGCCCGCCGCTCGCAATGCGTCAACAATCTCAAGCAGATCGGCATCGCGCTTCACAATTATCACGACGCCAACGGCGCGTTTCCCCCGCCCCGGCTGATGACCGCCAGTTGCACCTCGCTGAACATGCCGGGCACCCCCAACGCCGGCCTGGTTCTGAACACCACCGGGTTCACGATGATCCTGGGGTACATGGAGCAGACGGCGCTTTACAACGCCTACAACTTCAGCCAGACGTCGGCCGACAACTCGGCCGTGAACTCCGGGCCCAACACCAAGCTCTCGGGCAACCAATACGCCAACTCGACGGTCGTCGGCACGATGGTCGCGACCTTCCAGTGCCCCTCCGACGAAGAAATGCCGGTTGAGACCGTCACCACGGCCCCCTACGTCCGCGTCAACGCTCGCCGCAGCAACTACAAGTTCTGCGTGGCGTACTATTCGGACTCCTCCTGCGCCGCCTCCGCCGCGCCGAATCGGGCGTTGCGAGGCATGTTCTACAGCGACTTGGCGACCCGGATGGCGGAGATCACCGACGGCACCAGCAACACGGTGGCCGTGGGCGAGGCGCGCCAGCGGACGACCTCGCCGAACTGGGGCACTTGGTGGGGCGCCGGCAATCACACGGCGGTTCACGGGATCGTGTTGCCTCCCACCAACGCCTCCTATACGCGATACATGCCCAACGGCGTGGATCCGAAGGTGGGGAATTTCGAGAAGCTCCCCTACGCCTGGACCCTCGGCGGTCGCCATCCCGGCGGCATGAATCTGGTCTTCGGCGACGGCAGCGTTCGGTTCATCAAGGAATCGATCAGCCCGGTCACCTGGTGGGGACTCCACACCATGGCCGGCGGCGAAATCATTAGCTCCGACTCCTACTAAGCGATGTCGGGCGGCGGGGGCGGGGCGGGATCTCGGCGTTTCGGCCTCCCGCCCTCCTTCCCGCCCGAGACCTGGGTTTCCACTCCAATGGGCCAAGGCGGCCACCCGCCGCGCCGGCCCGCGTTTGATCGAAGATCCGCGAGGGTTCCGAATGATTCTGAGAAACGCGCGTTATGCGATGCTCGCCGTCTGCGCGGCGGGCGCGATCGGCTGCGGCTCTGGCGAGGCCCCTCGGCACCCCGTGACCGGGACCGTCCTCCTGAACGGGGATCCCTATCCCGACGCCACGGTCCAGTTCGTTCCCGATCCGGGGAACGTCGCGCTGGCCGAGGCCGAGGACGTCACCGGCTCGAACGGCGAATTCCGGGTGACGAGCATGGGCCGCCCCGGCCTCCCCGTCGGCAAGTACCGGGTGATCGTCGAGCCGAAACCATCGGCCGAGGAGGCCGCGGACGCGGCCAAGTACGAGGACGAAGAGCAGCGCCGGATGGCCCTGATCGCGAAGGGCATCGACCCCGACAAGCAGACGAAGAAGAAGCAGGCCGAGAAGCCCAAGGGAGAGTTCGAGGCCGAGGTTCTCGCCGGCGAGAACACCCTGGAATTCAACGTCAAAACCAAGTAGCAAGCCGGAATCGCCGCCGATTTCGCGGGAAGGGGGCGGATCGCCGGGAATCTCCACTCGATTCCGCCCTCTGAACGTCATCTTCCCGGGACCGCCGATCTCCAGATCGGCTCTTCTCCATCATAGGGGATTGGCCCGGATGCCGATCGGGAGATCGGCGTTCCCGGGGGGCCTCCCACCCCTTGCGGCCCGATCGCCGAAATCGGCTTGGATCGTCCCGAGCGGTCGAGTAAAGTCGAAGGCGACCGCCCACCCGCCATTCCGGCGCCCTCGGCGTCGGCGGCGCGACGAACTCTCGGAGAATCGGACCCCATGACGGCCCCGGCGATTCGCGTCAAGGACTTGCGCAAGCAGTATCCCGGGCGCGACGGCCCGGTTCACGCCGTCAACGGCCTCGATCTGGAGATCCGACGGGGCGAGTGCTTCGGCCTGCTCGGACCCAACGGCGCGGGCAAGACCACCACCGTTGAGATTCTGGAGGGCTTGAACAAACCGACCTCCGGCGAGGTCGAGGTTCTCGGCCTCCGCTGGGAGGACGACCCGGCGGCGATCCGCGAGCAAATCGGCGTCACGCTCCAAGAGACCCGGTTTCCCGATAAGGAAACCGTCCGCGAGCTTTTGACCGTCTTCCGGAGCTTCTACCGCCAGGGGGTGACGGTCGACGAGGCCATCGCCCGGGTCTCGCTGGAGTCGAAGGCCAACGCCCTGATCGAACAGCTTTCCGGGGGCCAACAACAGCGATTGGCCGTCGCCGTCGGCCTGATTGGCGATCCCGAGATTCTGTTCCTCGACGAGCCGACCACCGGGCTCGACCCCCAATCGCGTCGTCAGCTTTGGGACGTGGTTTTGGGGCTCCGCGAGCGGGGCCGAACCGTCGTCCTGACCACGCACTACATGGACGAAGCCCAGCGCCTTTGCGACCGGGTGGCCGTCATCGACTACGGCAAGATCATCGCGATGGGCTCTCCGGCCGAGCTGATCGCCCGGCTGGGTGGAGACCACGTCATCGAGTTCGCCGTCGGCGGCGCCGAAACGCCGCTTGACCTTGAGGCCCTCGCCGGGCTCGATTCGGTCCTCTCGGCCCGAGCCGACGCCGACGGCTATTCGCTGACCGCCGGCGAACCCCACCGGGCCATCCCCGCGCTGCTGGAGAGGCTGGAGGATCTGGGGCGCCCGCTGCTCCGCCTGACCACCCGCCACGTCAGCTTGGAGGATGTCTTCGTCTCGCTAACCGGCCGGCACCTCCGCGAAGACGCCGACGCCGAAGCCGACGGCGCTGGGGGCGGCCGGGGGGGACGATGGCGGCGGCGAAGGCGGTCGCGCTCCGCCGCCGGTTGATCGAGGTATAAAGCGGTTTTTCGATGAATGTATCGCTTGACATTGGAGATGGAAATTCGTGGCGCGGGCGGCCCGCCCGCGGATCGGCGCCGCGATCAGAGCGGGTTGGCCCGCGGCCGAGCCGGCCGCGCCACGAGGAATTTCGGTTCTTCGCATCGAAAAACCCGCCACGCGGCAAGCGATGCTCTCGTTGAGACAACGATCTAGGATCTCCTCCCGCCGCTTCAAGGATCGCGAATGCTCCGCAACTCCCCGTTCTTCCAGCTTTATCTCGCCCGCCTCCGCGAGTTCGCCCGTCAACCGGCGCGGATCTTTTGGGTCTACGGCTTCCCCCTGCTTTTGGCGATCGTGTTGGGTTTCGCGTTTCGGAGCCGGCCGCCCGCCCCGATCCAGGCCGACCTGGCCGACGCCCCGGGGGCCGAGGAGGTCCAGCGGGCCGTCGAGGCCCACAACGCCCGGATCGCCCAATCTCAGTCCCAGGCGACGCCCGACGGCCCCTTGCCGGCGGTCAGCTTGGCGGTTCATCCCCCCGACGAGGCGCTCAGGCGGCTCAAGACGGGTAAGACGCCGCTGGTGGTCATTCCCGACGGTCCCAAGTCGTGGACATATCGCTACGACCCGACCCGCCCCGAGGCGACCGCCGCGCGGCAGGCCGTCGACAACGTTTTGCAGGAGGCCGCCGGGCGGATCAATCCGGGGACGACCCGCGACGTGCTCGTCACCGAGCCCGGCTCGCGGTACATCGACTTCCTGATCCCCGGCCTGATCGGTCTGAACGCGATGGGGGGAGGGCTCTGGGGCGTTGGGTTCTTCCTGGTGAATCTGCGGATCGCCAAGCTGCTCAAGTGTTACATCGCCACGCCGATGCCCCGGCGCGACTTTCTGGGGGCGATCCTCGCCTCGCGCCTGACCTTCCTGCTGCCCGATCTCGGGGCGCTTTTGCTGCTCGGGTCGCTCGGTTTTGGGATGCCGATTTACGGCTCGCTGTGGCTGGTGGTGCTGCTCGATGTCGTCGGCGCGTTGGCGTTCTCGGGCATCGGCCTTTTGATCGCCAGCCGGGCCTCGACGACCGAGACGGTCAGCGGCTTGATGAACCTGGTGATGATGCCGATGTGGCTCCTCTCCGGGGTCTTTTTCTCGTCCGAGCGGTTCCCCGCCGCGGTTCAACCGTTGATCCAGGCCCTGCCGCTAACCCAGCTCGTCAACGCTTTGAGGATGGTCATTTTGGAGGGCGCTGGGATCGCTCAGTTCGAGGTTCTCGCCGCGCTCGGCATCCTCGCCGCCTGGGCGATCGGCACCTTCTGGCTGGCCCTGCGACTGTTCAAGTGGGCCTGATTCCCGGTTGATATCCGAGGGCGGCCGGAAGGTCGGCCGCTTGAAGACCAGGCCAAGGTCTCGGAACCAACCCCGGCGCCAGACCCGCCCCCGAATCGGCGGGATGGCGACCTCGTCGAGCAGGTGGCCGAGGAAGGTCGCCTTGGCGAGTAGTTCGGTGTTGATGAACGACGAGCCCGATTGGAGCGGGATCGTTTGGAGCTTCTCCAGTCGGTGCATTCGGCAGGGGGAGTTCACGTCGAGCATGGGGACCGCGAAGACCAACCGGCGCGGGATTCGGGCGAGCCATCGGGCGACCGCGGCGGGCGGCTCGGCCGGACGCTTGCCGACGACGTGGTCGGCCTGGTTGATCGCCTTTAACAGCGGCTTCAGATGTTCGGGGGTCGGGGGTTCGGCGGCCGAGAAAAACGCGATGATCGGTTGATCGAGCGAGGCGAGAGCCTCGCCGATCCGTTCGCCCAGCCGAGGCGCCGCCCGGTCGACGGCGATCACGCGGGTCTCGACGGCGCGTTTTTGCTCTCGCAGCCAATCCGCGCAGGGGGCCAAAGCCGATTCGTCGGGCCCCTCGACCGCGTCGGACAGCAGGACCAGGGCCACGCCCCGGCCGTCCATCGGTTCGCGGTGGAAGTGGACGGCGAAGGGGTCGAGGGGGTCGAACGGCTCGGGTTCGGTCATGAGGCCGAGTTCGCCCCGGCGTCGTCGGCTTCGGCGAGCCAGGCGTCGACGGCGTCCTTGTAGGCTTTTTGCAGCTTGAGGCAGACCGGGCCCGGCGAGCCGGCGCCGATCGTCTGGCCGTCCACCCGCGAGACCGGCAAAACCTCGGTCGACGTGCCGACCAGGATCGCCTCGTCGGCGGCCTGAAGTTCGGCCAGAGTCACCTTCGACTCGGCGAACGGCACGCCGATCGACTTGGCCACCTTCTGGGCCAGGTGGCGGGTCATGCCGATCAGGATCTCGGGGCCCTCGGGCGTCGACTCCAATCGGCCGTCGCGGACCCAGAGCAGCGACGTGTGGGTGGCCTCGGTCACATAGCCGTCGTCGTCGATCAAGACCGCCTCGAAGGCCCCCGCGCGCTTGGCGGCCTCGATCGCCATCACGTTCGCCAGGAGGTTCGTCGACTTGATGTCGCACCGCTTCCATCGCAGGTCGGGCCGGCTGATGATCGGCACTCCCGCGGCCCGCTTGGCGGCCATCGGCGCGTCGTTGTAGGGCCTGACGATGATGACCTCGGTCGGCGAAACCGGCGGATCCGGGAAAATGTGCGTCCGAGGCGCAACCCCCCGAGTGATCTGAACGTAGACGAGCCCCTCGCTCACGAAGCTCGCCCGAATGGTCCGGTAGATCCGCTCGATGAGGAGGTCGAAGTCATAAGGCGCGAAGTCGAGCTCGGCGAGGCTCCGCTTCAGCCGTTCGATGTGCTCGGCCTCCAGCCAGCAGCGCCCTCGGTAGATTCGGCAGACCTCATAAACGGAGTCGCCGAACAGGAAGCCGCGGTCGTAAACCGGGACGGTCGCCTGCTCGGGCGTCATCAGTTGGCCGTTGACGCAAGCCATGTCGCCCATTGGGAAATCGATCCTTTCGCGCGTGTGCTCTGGGACTCTCGCCGCTTCGCGACCGGCCGGGCGCCGCGTCAGCCCTCGATGGCCGCGCTTCGGGGGTAGGAGCCGAGGATGTCGAGCCGCTCGCAACGCTTGCGGATCGCCTCGATGGCCTTTTCCACCTGGGGGTCGGAGGCGTGGCCCTCGATGTCGAGGAAGAAGACGTAGGAGGGGTTCTTGTCGGTCTCCGCCGAGGGGGCTGGGAACGACTCGATCCAGCTTAGGTTGACGCCCAGCTTCTCTAGCGGGGCGATGGTCTTGGCCAGCGAGCCGACCGTGTTGGGGAGCCTGGCCATCAGGGTCGTCTTGTCGCGTCCGGTGCGGGCCTCGGGGGTCTCGGCGATCACGGCGAACCGGGTCAGATTGTTGGCCTGGTCTTCGATGTTCTCGACCAGGACGTTGAGCTTGTAGGCGTGACCGGCCGACTTGCTCGCCACGGCCGCGGCGAATTCCTCGCGCTGGGCGAGCTCGGCCGCGGCGGCCGTCGAGACGACCTCGATCTTCGCCGCCTGCGGCAGGTTCTTGCCCAGCCAGTTGCGGCACTGTGAAAGCGCCTGCGACTTCGAGTAAACCCGCCTGATCTGGCTCCACTCCGATCGGCCGAGCAGGCAGTGGTGAATCTTCAGGCGAACCTCGGCCCGGATCTTGAGGTTCGGCAGCTTGGTGAACATGTCGAGCGTGTCGGCGATCCGCCCGTCGGTCGAGTTCTCCAGCGGCACGATCCCGAATTGAACGTGGCGCCGGTTGACCTCTTCGAAGACCGCGGCGATCGAGGCGACCGGAACGAACTCGACGGCCTCCCCAAACTTGGCGACGGCCGCGAGGTGGCTGTAGCTGTGCAAGGGGCCCAGGCAGGCCACGCGGGTCGTCCGCTGAAGCGCCCGAGCGCCGCTCATCAGCTCGCGGAAGATGAGGCGCAAAGTCTCGGGAGGCAGGGGGCCTTTGCTGGCGCCAAGGACCTTGGCGAGCACCTCCTCCTCGCGGGCGGCCGACCAGACCTCCAGACCGTTGGCGTTTTTGACCTGACCGATCTGAAGCGCGACCTCGGCCCTTCGGTTGAGAATGGCCACCAGCTCCTTGTCGAGCCGATCAATCTCCGCGCGCAGCGACGCCAGCGTCGGGGCCTTCGCGGAGGCGGCGGCCGGAGTCGCGGAACCCTTCGGCGCGGGGACGGATCGAGGGGCGGCGGACGTGGAGGCGGACTTGCGGGCCATCGGTTCGGTTCACTCGAAGAGAGACGGCGGGGGCGGGGTCATCGCGGGCGTCCTCGGGGCCGCCCCAGCGCGGAGCGAAAGCCCCCGCGCCGGCGGTATCCTCAACTCGATCCACGGACGCAAGCTTCCCAGGGGTAAGTAATTAAAGGAACCGCCGATCGGTGTCAAGTTCCCACCGCCCGCGTGGAGGCGCCGCCATCGATCCCTCGCCGCCCTTGGCCCCGAAATTGGGCTCGTTCGGCCCGAAAATGGGGATCGTCCGGGCGCGTTGAGATCGAGTCAAGGCGGTTGTTCATAGGGATTTAAGTCCAAAAAGCGATTCGGAAGTCCCATTCCGACCCGGCGGATCCTCCCCGGCGGGCGTAGCCCGCCCTACGAAAACCCTTTGCCGGCAACGTCGTAGGGCGGGCTCCGCCCGCCGGGGATTGGGCGTCGGATTAGGCGCGGTCATCTGCTTCGAGCTTGCCGCCAAAGGGCTTCCGAGCCGATCGCCGACTACCAAGAAACATCGAGGATGCTGGTTCCTTCCTCGAAGTTTGCAATAAATCGCTCATGGAAATGGGCCCGGAGCTTGGCGTCCTCCTCCGAGTCGTCCAAGGGTCTGAGGAAGGTCGCGGCGCGCAGGACATCGGCGCGGCGGACGTAGTTCCCGCTGCGGAATTCCTTGTAGAATCCCTCCGACATCAATCCCCGCTGGTAGCCGACCTCCTCGGCGTAGAGACCGCGATAATCGGCGGGGACGGGGTAGTAGATCTCCAGCCTCTGGACGAGAGGCGAGACAGGGGGATTACGCTCGAGCTCATCGCGGATGTCTTCCGCTTTTCGCGTCCACACCGACATCCAAGTGGGTGGCGAGGTCGGGGGGGCGCGCTCGATCTCCTTGCGAGTGGCGACCGTCGAGCCCCACCATGTCCACTCCTCCAGCGGTCTACGCGCGTTCTCCCACCCGTGGGAGTAGGAGTAGCGAGTGCCGGACCTGCTCGAAATCCATTCGGACGACATCCGAATCATCCGCTCCGCCCGAGGCCACCCCTTGTCCGCCTCGATCTCCTTGACGCGCTGGACCAAATCCGCCGGCTCGCCGATCAGGAGAACGACATCTCCTTTGTCTCCCTCCACGCTCCGACCATTCGCGCGAAAGACGTTCAGCGCCTCCTCGTCCTTGACGATGACGATCCGGGTCGGGTAATCCCAATCGGGTATGGTCCGAATGAATCGACGAAACCCCAGAACGTCCAAGGCATGGTCGTCGAAATCCTCCTCGGGGAAGGTGAAAGCCTCCTCAAGATCCTTGGGGTGAAGCGTCGCCTTGACGTGGTAAAGATCCAGGCCCATCGAATCAACCTCCGTTCGTTGCCGTGCCGCGTCTCCTCTCCAGACGGGACGAGCCGCGGGGAGGTTCGGGCTGGACGCGGCTCGGGATGTCGCTGGACAGCTTCCCCGACGACTATGGAGCACCCTCGGGGGGATCGATTTCGCCAAGCTCCACAAGCTTTCGCTCGTATGCGTCCCGATCCATCGGGCAATCGACCAGGCGCAAGAACTCGGGCTTGGTCAAAAGGCATTGCCGGGCCATTTGACCGAGCAGGTTGTCGGCGATGTCTTTGACCTTCGGCGAATGGCTCGTCTTGGTCCTCGCTCGCGTTTTCCGGCCATCCTTCGTCATGTAGACGAAATAATGGTGGTCGGCTTCGATCCTCTCGAAACCCTTGGCTTGGAGCGTCGATTCAACAGTCTTCCGAGGACGCGGCAAGCTCGACCTCCCGCATGCGATTCCGGAGGGCTTTGCGAAGCTCGCGAGCGCCTCGGCTGAGGCGATCGGGGGTCTCCTGAGCGTAGGCGTCCCATTGAAAAAAGAGCTGTTCGGCCAACTCGTCCGCGAGTTCGTCCCGCGTTTGGGCGAAGACGTGGATCCCAAGCTCGGGGTATTCGAGAACGAAGAACCGTCCCGATTCCTCGTCCATCGTTGGCCAAAGGGTCAACTCGGGGTCAATTCTCAGCCTACGGCCGGCCCACGTCACTTGAGAGAAGGTCATGGGCGAGAGGTCGACCGGCTCGGCGCTTTCGTTTGTCTCGTCGCGCTTGTCCATGATTATTATTTGAGCACCGGCGTGGGGGAGCGGGGGAAGTCATCATGCCGGGTTCCGGCACCCAGACCCATGAGAATGGGGAATTCGGGCGTCGGTTTTTAGCCCCGGAGGGGCGGTAGCCAATAGCCAGGGTGCGTTAGCCCCTGGACTTCCAGAACGCCGCGGCCCCTCTCCGCCGAGCCCCGGGGAACGCCGCCGAAATAACTTCCCGGAATTGAACCACGGAGTCACGGAGGACGCGGAGAGGGAATCGAGAATTGAGAAAGCATGGATTGAGAGGTCGAAAGCGGAATGGTTTCTCCTCGGCCTCTCTCGGTGTCCTCCGTGACTCCGTGGTTCCCCCGTCTTCGTCCCATGTATTCGGCGAGTTATTTCGGCGGCGTTCCGAGGGGCGACCGAAATTCCGTTCACCATTGAGTTTCCGTCGCCCCTCCGGGACTCATCGGACAAAGTTGTCCGACGGCCTCGGGCTCCCAGGGGCTGACGCCCCCTGGCTATTGGCTACCGCCCCTCCGGGGCTTACTAGATCTGGCGTCTGCGAGACAACCGATCGGCCGCAGCTTCAGAGCGGGGCTCCGGGAATCACCCGGCCGAATCGTTTCCCCGCCTCCTCACTCCCCCTTCAACGGGCGGACGGAGACTTCCTTGAAGAAGACGGTTGAATTGGCGTCGTGGTTTTGGAGGCCGATGTAGCCCTTGTTGGGGCGGGGGGAGCGGGCGGGGTCGCCTTCGCCGGTTTTGGGTTTGGCGGCGGGGTCGAGGGTGGAGGAGTCGAACTCGGTGACGGCCTCGCCGTTGATCTTGGTGGAGATTTGGGAGCCCCGCAGGGTGACCTCCAGCGTGTTCCACTCACCAGGCTTGGCGGGGTGGGCCTTGGCTTCGGAGAAAGTGTAGACCGAGCCCGTGCCTCGGGTCGGGCTGCCGTTGTCGGCGATCTGGACCTCGAAGCCGTTGTGGACCGCGAACCAGGGGTCGGTCGGCTTGTCGGCGATCCGGACGTAAATCCCCGAATTGGCGCGCGGGGAGCCCGTCTTGTAGACGACCCGAATCACGCAGTCGCCAAGCTTCTCGCCCGAGTACCAGAGCAGTCCCATCCCCCCCTCGGTCTTGAGCTGGCCGTTCTCAACCACGAACTTGCCCGGCCCAACGTGCTCCCAGCCGCTGAGGTTCTTCCCGTTGAACAGCGGTTTCCCATCCTGGGCGAAGGAGAGGGGGGCGAACAGGGCCGTCAGGCAAAACACGGCGGCGATCGCGAGCGGTTTGCGGGTCATCTGTTGGAGCCTCGTCGGGGATGTTGGAGGGTCGATTCAGGAATCGAGCGTATCGCGCGGCGGAGGGACCGGCAAGCCGCGGACGCGCCCTGCCCGGGAACGCCGATCCCCCGATCGGCATTCGGGCCGGTGGGTGTTGGAGGGAAGAGCCGACCGGGAGATCGGCGGTCCCGGGGGAGAGAAGACCGCGCCGCTCGCGCCACCAGGGATTCCGGCCCACCTTATCGAAAAATCCAAATTCCGCGCGGCGATTTCCAGAATCATGAAATTAGGAGCCCTCCGCCGCTGATCGTATGAGATTGGGGAGGTCTCGCCTCCCCTGGCTCTTTAACAATCCATCAAATCAGCAGACGCCGCGAACCGCGGGATTTTGGCCGAACGAAGCCAATTTCCGCGCCCGAGATCCAGCGGCGAACCGCGGGATTTTGGCCGAACGAAGCCATCTATGAGAGGGAGTTTGTCAAGCGCGGCGGCCGTTGATTTCGCGAGAAGGTCCGCCCCGCCGGGGGCGGTTCGGGCCGACGAAGTCGGCGCGAACCTCTCGCGTCCTCCAGGCCGGGGCCAGGGGGCGGACGCCCCCCTTCGTTTCCGTGTTTGCGATGCGAGGCCGACGCGACGTGTTACGCTCAACCATCTATTCGGGATCGCCGGCCGCGCCGACGTCGCCATTTCACAGGTGTTCAAGGGACGCCGCCAGTCAATTGCGCGACGAGCGTCCCAAATAAATGGCCGTCGTCGGGCTTCGTTGCGGGGTCGTCCCAGGGTCGTCACGCCCGCCCGCCGTCGCTCGACGGGTGGCTCCCTCGGGATTCTTCGTTCTCTTCTAAGGCCGGTCCTCCCAGGTCGCGGGTCGGGGGTTCGGTTGGGGCTCGGACTCGGGCTCGGGGACGCGCCCCGAGGTTGGGGGTTGGGGAGACGGGGTCAGGCGGCCGACGCCGACATTCAGGCGGACGACGCCAGCATGTCGTAGGGCCGCGAATCGCGGAGCATCGCGTAAAGCACGCACAACAACTTCCGGGCAATCGCCACGATCGCCCGCTTCTTGCCGCCCCGCTTCATGATCCTTTCATATTTGGATTGCCACAGGGGGCTGGAGTTCTTCAACCTCCAGGCCGCCTCCACCAACGCCCACCGCAAAAGCCCCGAGCCCTGTTTGGTGATATGCCCATCCTTGGATTTCTTGCCTCCGGTCTGCCGCACCGTCGGGACCAGCCCCGCGTAGGCGCAGACCGCCTTGGCGTTCTTGAACCGCCGGACGTCGCCCAGCTCGGCGAGCACCACCTCCGCGGTCACCACGCCGATTCCCGGCGCCGTCTTGACCAGCTTCCGCGCCTCCTTCTCCGCTTGAGGGGCCTTCTTGGCGAAGGCCCGGATCATCGCCGCGGTCTGCTTCTTTCGCTCCTGGATCGACTCCCACTCCGACCACAGGTCTTCAAACCGGAACTGGTCCACCTCGTCGAGCTTCACCGTTTTGACGTACTCCCGCCCGCATTGCGAGGAGAAAAGGTCCTTGCGGTCGGCGTTGTAGTCGGCCAGCACGTGGCGGATCTTGCACTTCACCGACGTCTCGCGCTCCCGCAGGTGGTTGCGATGCCGGACCAGCGCCCGATGCTGTCGTTGCCTGGGCGTGGGCATGTACGACCGGGGGATCATGTCGCGGGCCAGGAACTCGGCCAGGATCCGGGCGTCGAGCTTGTCGGTCTTCTTGGTCGACTCGGCGATGATCCGCAGCTTCGCCGGGTTGGCCAGCACGATCTCCGAGGCCGAGGGCTCCAGCAGCTCGGCGAACCAGCGGTAGCTGGCCGTCGCCTCGAAGACCACCTGGTACTCACCCAGCGACTCGAAGAACTCGACGATCCGATGCGGCTCGTTGGGATACAGTTTGCGGCCGTGAACGATTTTCCGATTCGCGTCCATCACGCAGACCATGATAAGCTTCTTGTGGAGGTCGACGCCGACGTAAACCATCTTGGGGCTCCTGGAGCGGGTGGCTTGGGGTTTGTAAACGACTCCTTCAAGTTTCCCCAAACCTGGAGACCTCGTAAACCGTCGCGTCGACCTCTTTTCCTCCCTCCCTCTCATAGTGTCAAT
>Ga0182738_1002463_pt1 | contig 21915 bp, 22 predicted proteins | sample eDN5th30CBELigMG_FD_128876 | JGI IMG/M metagenome (GOLD analysis project Ga0182738, IMG submission 128876) | Enriched Miracle-Growth compost microbial communities from Emeryville, California, USA - eDNA 5th pass 30_C BE-Lig MG (version 2)... ...
ACGCTCCGCATCGGACAACCGGATAATGTATTTCTTGTTCATCGGAACCTCCTTGTGAACACAAGGATCTCCGATTTCCGAACTGCCCATCAACCCCAATTTCTAGATTTGACAATGCACTAGCCCGTAATCAACGGATCTGTGATGACGTGCTTCAGGCCATTAACGAGGGCCGCTCTCCACTGGTCCTGACTGAACGTAATGAGCATCTCGATGCCCTGGCAAAGGAGCTTTCAACGGGTGTTCAACATCTGGTTGTGTTGCGCGGAGGGATGAGCAAAAAGGAAATCAACGCCATCTCGGACCAGCTCGCGACGATTCCCGAACACGAACCACACGTTCTGCTGGCCACGGGACGATACATCGGCGAAGGCTTCGACGACTCGCGTCTGGACACGCTGCTTCTCACCCTGCCGATTTCCTGGCACGGGACGATCGCCCAATACGTCGGTCGGCTACACCGTCTGCATCACGGGAAACGGGAGGTCCGCGTGTACGACTATGCCGACTTGAACGTCCCGATGCTGGCCCGCATGTTCGACCGCCGCTGCCGCGGCTACGAAGCAGTCGGCTATCGCATCCTGCTCCCCGCCAGTGCCGTCCCGGGCTGGCCGGCGAGCGTTCCTTTGCCGATCGATCCCCAATGGAAACGAGACTATGCCGCCAGCGTCCAACGACTGGTTCGAGACGGTGTCGACGCCCCCCTGGCCAGCCTGTTTACTCACGCCGCTCGTTCAGTCACTTCCGAAGACGAAGGACTCAACCGCGCCCGCAGTGCAACGGAAGCTTTCCTCTACCGTCGTTTGGAAACGCTCCCTCAAACGGCCGGGCGATTTCGCCTGAATGCCGAACTCCCCATTCCGTTCGACGGCCACGGTCGCATGGAGGTAGACCTGCTGTGCGCCGACGCACGGCTGGCCGTCGAACTGGACGGCGCTCAACATCTTGACAACCCCGAAGCGTACCGCCGCGACCGCCGCAAGGACATGTTGCTGCAACAACACGGCTATTTTGTGATGCGATTCCTGGCCGAAGACGTTGGCAAGCAACTCGATACCGTACTCGACTCCATTCTTCGCACGCTGTCACATCGCCTGCGCGGATCAGGCCATGATCCTGAACCGGACAGCAGTGCCCCTTAACTACCCCAATCGCCAGCCGAGCGATAGAAGCCGGAGGGGCTGCGCCGTCACCACAAAACTGACGACAAGATTTGAACTTCTCATCATCTTACTGCCCAATACGTTGCACCAAATACGCCAAACATCCGGAGTCATATACCATGCATTTTGAACACGCGAGTCACGTCGTAACCCTATGCCCTGAAATGAGAAAGCCTTTCGACGTCCTCGCCGAAGGGCTCATTTCTAAAAATAGTCGGAGTGACAAGACGCCAATTGAACTTTTCCTCGCCGGAATCCGGGGCTGGGAAACGGGGATTCGGCGGCAATTCGAGGACGGTAAGCCGAAGTGAGGGTTGCGGAACGTGACGGTGCTGTTTTATCCGTCACTTCTACATTCCGGAACTCCGTCGCTAGCATCACTCAACCACTTCGATTTCACCCGGCCGCCATTCTTTGGTGAAGAACGTATTCATCGGACTGTAAAGGCGGAGGATCGTAAACCAGCCTTTCTTGGGATCTGTCTGAATCCAGTTGCTGCGTTCGACGCCTGCGGGCTGCGTCGGGCCGAAGTAGATCGTTGTCGAACCATCGGCGGAGGGCTTGGCAGCAGGAGACGGATAGCTCTGGCTGCCAGCGCGCGGGTATCGCTGCGGAGTCTCCAGCATCGAACGCGACTGGTTGTCGTAGAGCGTGAACGACCAGAAGTTCTTCTCGGGAATGTCCTTGGGCAGCGTGCATTTGTAAGTCTTGCTGCCATCGAAGAATTGCTTGCGGGAATCCTTCATGTTGATCAGATATTGAGAGCCGATTCCGGGTAGCCGCATGGCCATCGCGGGCGTGATCCCGGTGATGCCGTAAAAGAAGGCCGATCGCGCGTCGAGCTGCCGATAGCCGGTCGGCGGGAACGGCTTGACCTCTTCCCGCGTGACGATGGGGATCGGCGTCTCAAACTCATGGCCGGACACGAAAAGGAAGTTAGTCCAGGTGGAATCGGGATATAGAAACCATTCAGGATTGCGCGGATCAAACAGAAGCGTGCGTGACGTTGCATTTGCGACAGCAATCGCCTCGGTCATGATCTTCTTCATCCGTTCGTCCGGCGCGAACGGTTTTCCTTTCACGATGCCGATTGCAGCGAGCGGCCCCATCAGTTCCGGGTCCAGCGACGTCGCCGGTTCCTGTTGCACGACTTCGTTCAGCATTTCGAAATAGCTGAAGTCGTTCGGCGGGATGGTATTCATCACCCTGCCGCTCCCTTCGTGGAAGATGGTTGGCGGCGGCTCTGCCAGCTTGGCGAGCCGGGCCTTGCCGGTCAAGAATTCCGCCACACTGGTTCCCACGCCACCGGCCTCGTAGGGGTAAATCCTGGTCAACTTCCGAATCCGATCTGCGGTCGGTTTAGGGTCGTTGTTCTCCATGAAGCTGCGGCCCAGCATCAGCACCCGCGTGGTTTTCGAGCGCGAAACAAAGAATCCGCCTTCCGGCAACTGGCCCTCATAACCGGGAGGCACCAGAAGATACTTGCCGCCAAGTCCGCGATCCGGGCCGGGGCCTCCAAAGTCGATCACCCACCGCCACCACATGTCATCGAAGGTCCCCAACGCACCTGGCGGCACCTCGAAGACCATCGGCCCTTGGCTCAGATCAATAATGCCGACGAAGTATACGGTGTCCGCATTGGCAGTCAGGAACAGCGATTTCGAGTCCATCAATTTCGAAAAGACCAGAACCTCGTTGTCCTTCACGCCGATGTCCAGAAAGCCCTTGCGAATGGCCGCGGCATTCACCCCTTGCATCGTGTTGACGAACGCCTCGTAGGCGTGGGTGAAATCAAGATGGTCGTAGATCTTGGCTGCCGTTTCTCTGCTCGGCATCCCGTCCTTGAATTGGAGCGGACCGATGCGGGAGTTGAGTTGGTCGGGAGTCGAAATCTGGAGGGGGATGCCGCTCACTGGCTGCGCTTCAGCCAGGCCGGTGAGCATTGTCAGCACGATGACGATCTGAAGTACGAACGGGCAAGGTAATCTGGACATGAATTGCCTTCCTGCCGAGCTTGAATCGACTGTCACCAGCAAGTTGAGCCCTGGCGGACAATCGCCAGGAGTCAACGCCTGTTCGGAATCGAACGGGAGAGCGATCTGTTCCTTTGGATTCTATGCCATACGTCTGCCAGACGCTATTCAATCGGCCGGAAGGAAAGCCAAACATCGGTGCCTTCGAGGCGCAACACCGGATGCTCTGCTTAGGGCCATTTCCAACTTGGGACATGGCTGAAACACGTTTCTGGGAGATTCAAGTGTTGCTGTAGTCGCCAGCGACGACGTGCTACGACTTCTTGCGGCCCTCGAAAGCCGGTGACCAGATTTGAACTCCGCAACCTGTTTCGGAAACAGAGAATACAAGTTTCACTCACTCCGACGAATTGCATTAGCCAGACTATTTAAACTATCCGAACGGAGCCGTTCGCCACCCGTAACCCCTGAGCTTGAGAAAGAGAAACGGCTCATCGTCAAGGACTGACGATGAGCCGTTTGCAATCGAGTCGGGACGGCGAGATTTGAACTCACGACCTCTTGACCCCCAGTCAAGCGCGCTACCAGACTGCGCTACGCCCCGGTTTGTCGTCCAGCATGGTTCTATGAAAAACATACCGAACAGTGAAGCGGGATGGTAATGAGACAACATTCTCTTTGTCAAACGCTCGGATTCCAATTACAGCTTCCGAGTTCGAGGTAGATGCGGGACGGAGTTTGTGATTGGGGGAATCAGGCTTTGGTACGGGCATGGATTCTGGTGCCGGTCATTGTTTTTGCGGTCGAAGATGCCAGAAGATTTTCCAATGACTGGTTTCGCTCAGAGGATCAGGCTTCAGCCTCGTCAGCCACTACGTTTTGGATGGCGGCAGGTTGATTATTACCCATGCGAGAATGAAAGAGGAATATCAGGGACGGGGTTCAGGCCGAGTCCGTGAATTTGCCCTTTATGGCGAGACGACCGGCGAAACAGACGAGTTTGGAATCCTGGGCCGCCACAACTGGGCAGCGGAATATTGTGGTTCAGCCTCAGTCGTCTATGGACATACTCCTATTCTGCACTCGGAATGGCTCAAGGGACAAGCGGATGTCTGGACAGCACTTCCCTTGAATCAATGCGGTTCGCTTTCTGCGAACTTTCGTCTTGTCTGTTCGCTTTTCACGAACTAGAATGGCCTGAGATGCCGATAACAGGAGCAAAGATCGGATGCGGGTCATTTCTAAAACACGACTTCGAGTCTTCTGGGAGACTCCCGGCTACGCCGATGCCGAAGGCCCGCTGCGAGCATGGCACACTCATGTCAGCGACAAGAGCGTGGCTTGGCACTCATGGGCGGACGTGAAGGCCGAGTTCGGATCAGCGAGCCTTGTCGGGAACTGTGTCGTCTTCAACATTGGGGGAAACAAATACCGGCTGGTAGCTCGTATCCTGTATCCGAGCCAGAATGTCTTCATTCTGAAGTGTATGACGCACGTCGAATACGACGAGGACAAGTGGAAGTCGGATTGCGGCTGCTATGAGCCTCCCCCTCCCAAGCCCAGAAAGACAGTCAAAGCGGCCACCGAAGAAGCCAAACCGGCGAAGCGAAAGAAGCGAGGAACCTGATCGTGACATCCAAAACCGTCGCAACCAAGACACAATTCCGTTTGAAGGGGAAGAGCCGGGACTCCTACATGGAGCTTGTGCTCGATTTTCCCTTGGCGTCGATTAAGTCATACGAACATCTGGCCGAAGCACAGCGAGTGATGGACGGACTGCTCGCCCGTGGCACGCTCGACACAGGCGAAGAGACTTACCTCGACGCTCTGAGTGACCTCGTGGGTTCCTATGAAGATAAGCATCATGCCATTGAGCCTGCTTCCGACGCCGACATGCTGCGGCATCTGATGGAGGCCAAGGGGGTGTCTCAGATGCAGTTGAGCCGGGACACGGGATTGCCGAAATCGACGATTTCCGAAGTGCTCGCTGGCAAGAAGCTGTTCAGCCGCAAGCTGATCCACATCCTGTCGAACTACTTCCATGTGGATGTGGGTATCTTGGCTGCGAACTTCTGAGATCGTTCCGAACACATTTCAGTAGCTCAACCGATCCGATGCTCCCCCAAGCTGGTCGTGCGTTCGCTTTGTGTACCGGGCAGTCGTGCTTAGAGTTCCAGCACGTTCAGAATCCGCTGTGTGATGAACCGATCGAGGTCACGGCCGACGTCCCCTGACAGAGAGGTTCCCGGATCCAGCAGTAAAAGCCCGTTTCTGTGACGTGGGGTGGCACATTTTTCGTCGGAGACTTGATTCCTCTTGTAGCAACGGCTACATTCTCTACTGGAAAGTAGCACATGCTACAAATTTCTGCAAAGTCCAGGTTCAGGAGTCAAATCAACATGCGTCGACGCGGATTCACGCTCATCGAACTTCTCGTCGTGATTGCGATCATCGGCGTCTTGGTTTCCCTCTTGCTGCCCGCTGTGCAGCAGGCTCGGGAAGCGGCCCGCCGCACGCAGTGCAAGAACAATCTCAAGCAGATCGGGCTGGCTCTGCACAACTACGAATCGACACATCGCCTGTTTCCTCCTTCCTGTGTCATCAATCCCTCTCTGTCCGGATCAGTTGACGGGGTTTCGTATCCGGACGACATCATGGTCTGCACGACGGGCTTCGGCTGGGGAGCTTTGTTGCTCCCGTTTTTGGAACAGGCCACGCTGCACAATCAGTTCGATTTCAATTCAGCCTGCTGGTCGATCCGCAACAAAGTTCCGGCTGCCACGAAAGTGCAGGCGTTCCTGTGTCCCTCCGCCAGTGGAGGAGACTCCGGATATGTGGTGCAGAGTCCCACGATGGGGACCGCGACCGAAGGGGCGGGAAACGGCGGAGCGGACATGTCTCGCTCGGACGGCAGCCCGATCTTCTTCGCGCACTCGCATTACGTCACAAATGCAGGGATCAATCAGCCTTGGGGGCGAGAACCAGCATACTGCCTGAATTTTGACGTTCCCGAGCCGATGGGAGCCGGCATCCCCGATTGCGTGATCGATGGACCATTTTATCCGAATTCCCATACACGGATTCGTGACGTGACCGACGGCCTTTCCAACACCATTTTCGTCGGCGAGCGCAGCTCCTGTCTCAGCAACAATACCTGGGTGGGAGTTGTTCCTGGTGCGGCAGTGGTTCCCCGCATGGACAATCGTGCCTGGCCGTCCGAGAACAATGCCGCCACTGATATGGTCGGATGCCATAGCGGGCCGGATGTGCATGACCATCCGGAAGTGATTATCCATGCCCCGAACAATCCGTTCGGACATACGGACGAGATGTGGGGAGAACATGGCTCCGGCTGCAACGTGCTCTTCGGCGACGGCTCCGTCCGCTTCTTCACCGCCTTTACCGATGGCAACGTCTGGGTGGCTTTGTCGACCCGCAACGGTGGGGAGGTCATCAATGGGGAATGATTCAACCAACTCCCCCCGTCAAGTGATATTTGGGATCTGTGGCGTCCTGGCCATGGCCTTCTTTGGATGGGGCATCTGGGTTCGTCTACCCCCGCCGCAATTGAAACTGGATGACGAACAGGTCTTCAACACCGTGGACGCCCTGTTCACGGCAGTCACCACACGCGATCTCAGCCGGCTGGACCAGTGTGAGCAAAGGTTGATGACCTATCATGAAGAGGGCCGGATGTCCGACGCGGTGGCGGTTTCTCTGGAGACCGTCATCCAGCAGGCCCGCGATGGTCAGTGGGAACCGGCGGCAAAACGGCTTTATGGTTTCATGCTCGGCCAGCGCCGATAGGCTCTTCTTCCGTTTCAGAGGACTCCTGTCCCCGTGGAACAGAGAGCCAGGGCTGGTGCGATTGAGCCCAGTCTTCACTGAACAAACGCGTATTCGGAATATCCCGGATGGGAATATTCCCCTGGAGTACGTCTCCCGCCCCTTCTTCGTTCGCAGCTTCCGGGCCATCTTCTGTTTGGCACTCAGGTCGTTGGGAATCCGACCTTTCGGAGCATCCGGAATTTTCTCGTTGTGCTTTTGACGACCGGTCGCCATGAACGGATCAATACCCACTCCTGCCACTGCCGTGACATTCGGTTCACTATAATATCCTGCGTCCGCCGTGAATTGCCTGGGTGTCTCCGCCACCCCGGCAGATGCTAAATTCTCCGACGGCTGCCCTTTGAGTTCGGCTTCATAATGAGCCAGGATGGGCGAGAGAGCGACCTGCCCAGTGACATCCATCAGGAAATAGACCAGATGGTTCTCCGGCAGCCAGTCCCGCGGAGACGGCGGAAACATCCAGACCTGCTCCGGCGACCAGTTCCGATACTGCTTCCCCATCGACGAAAACCCTTCCAATCAGAATGCAAACCATCACGGCCCCCTCTTGAGCGCATTCCCCTATTCTTTTCCAGAGAGAATTGATTACCGGGACAGACTCCTAGAGGAAATCGGGGATACGGAACCAGCAACAGGAGAATCATCGTACCCGAGGCCATCAGCCGGGACTTTGGCCTTCTCCTTCGGCGTTCTGACGTTCTTGCAGAATACGTTCCTGGAAGGACATCGTCTTTGATTCCGGCAATTCCGATTCTGGCAGGCCAGTTTCAGCTGCCGATGCGGCATCCTCCTGCCTGCGGAGGATGCGGGCGGTGATTGGTTCTTCGGCGGTGGATGTCTTGCGTTCGATGCGCTGCGGGGTGGCTTCGACAGTGTTGGCTGCTCTTAATCCCTGGATTCGCTTGGTCAGGCACGCGCACGAAAATCCTTCGAAACCGGCCTTCTGTCTGATGCTCGGAATCTGTCCACAGCTGGAATCGCTGCCGGAGCCGAAAAGCCTCCGCCTGCCAGACTGGAGACTTTTTCAGGTTCGACGACTTGCATCAACACCTGGGGAACTTGGGCCAAAGTCATTCATGTTGCACAAAATCCTCGCTTGCTGTGAAAACACAGAGCAGAGCATTTGCAGTGCAGAAAGACTGCTTTTATCGACGCTGTGATTCGACGGCCGGTTTTTGAGAGGATGAGGGCTGCTGCTTGAGCAGAATAAAAGCCCGAAACCGCCGGGCTTCTTCCCAGCCAGGTTGCGAGACTCCTGGAGGAGAAGGCATTTCCGACACGGATGAAGAGGGGCCGCTCCTGGAGTCTTGGTTTGCACTCCTCTCAGCAATAGAACGAGCCATGGGAGCCCGGAGAGTTTTCTCCGAACCGGCCCTGTGCCGAGGATCGGCAGGCGGAGAAACCGAGGAATTTGCTGCTCCATCGTTCTGCTTCAGAGCAAATCCCAATGAGGAATTCTCTTCAGGCGGCGCGGAGGGAGCCTGCTGGGCCAGACTCTGAAAGTTGAACCGGCGTTCACCCGCGGAGCGAATGGTCGGTTCGTCGTTAAGGGCCATGGGTCTGGTGGTTGCTGCTTGATGGCTGTCCTGCGAAAGGGCCTCTTTTTCTGGTTTCGCAATCTCTGCATTTCGAAGTGCTGGAACAATCGGTTTTTGAACGCTGGAAGTTCCCTCCACATACATCACCGCGGCGACGGCTGGAACATTATTGAGGACCGCCGCCATCTCCGGACCGTTCATTTCCAGTTCCACCGTCACAGCGGTCAGCAGGGAATCCCCGGTCTGGGAGCGGTCGAGCATGAGCGATCGGTTATCCCGGGAACGGATTTGCTGCTCCTGGACGAGAACCTGCATCTGGTTCATTGCTTCCAGAACGTCTACCACAGTAAAGACGACGACAATGGGAGTTTCCCCAGTCTTTTCGCGGAGATGACCGGGAACACGGATCGTATTCCCTTGCTGAGGCTTGACGTCCAATTCGTCAATTCGGCGGCGAATTTCGTCCCGGGAAACAGAGACGATCCGAACCGGTTCCGTTGATGGGGATATGGACATCGGTTGCGGTCGAACCTGAGTCCTCGGTGTTTGTTCGGTTGGGTCTAATCCCAAGGCAGCGGGCAATTCAAGCGATTTCGTTCCTGCGGACTCTGCTTTCTCCAGCTGTCTGTCGGAATTCATCACCAGATGAGGGTGCTCCCGAGGATTTTCCTGCAGTGACCAGCCAGCGAGAATCAATAGACTGGCAGCCACAGCAACACTCGACCAGGCGGCGGTTCTTTTCAGTATTCTGACGGCAGGATGATGGATCGGAACAACACTCATCACGGGAGCCTGATGGACGCGATCCATTACCTGGACTCGCAATTCCGGCGGGGCATAGGGACGCGGCAGCATCTTTACCTGCCGGCTGACCTCCGTCAATCCAGCCAGTTGTTCCTGCAATTCCAGCGAATCCTCCAATCGGCGTTCCATCTCCGCGTGTTCAACAGGAGAAAGTTCTCCGTCGAGATAGGCTGAGAGCAGTTCGTTCAAAGTCTGGTCCAACATAATCGGCTTACTTCTGCTCGCGTTCGACAACTCGAGCTAATTTTTCACGAAGCAATTGGCGGGCTCGATGAATCCGGCTTCGCACGGTCCCCACGGGACATTCCTGAAGTCTGGCAATTTCCTCATAAGGGAGTCCTTCGATCTCTTTGAGAAGGATGGCATCCCGGTATTCGAGCCCTAATTCATTCAGGGCCTCCCGCACCTGCCGTTGGGCGTCGTCCGATTGCATATTTGCCGAGGGATCGGTGGGGAAACGATCATCCTCCGGTTCCAGTCCCACTCGTTCACGGTAGTCATCCAGAGAATGGCGGACGATCCGTTTTCGGCGGCGGCTGGAAATGGCGGCATGGTAGGCAATGCGAAACAGCCAGGCATAAAAAGAGGCTTCCTGGCGAAAACTTCCCAGTTTTTCATAGGCCAGTAAAAATGCCTCCTGCCCGACTTCCCGCGCATCGTCAGCTGATCCCAGCAAATGAACCAGTGTGCCGAACAGGCGATCCTGATGCTTGAGCACCAGCTCACCAAAAGCGTCCCGGTTCCCCGCCAGCGTCGATTCAATAAGGCGAGAATCATCTGACTGCATGATCATCATATGAAGACGAGGTGCATTCCCGAAAAGTTCCCAAGATTTTAGACGCTTTTTAAAGAACGTAAATCCAGAAAATGAACTCTCCCGTTCTGTGATCCTCCGGCCTCTTTTTTCCCCGCAGACAGACGACCCGGGAACGGAGCCTCTTCTGACGGTTGATGTTTCCACCGGCCATTCTCCGTCATTGCCGACGTTCAGCAACGGGTCTGAAGAAAGCAACGGGCTTTAAATTCCCCGCAGGCCTGTTGTGAATATTCTTCGAGGCGTGGCAGGGAAAGTGGATTCTTCGGTCGGGAGAACGGGTTTAGCATTGGGCAGGGTGGATGCGGGAATCTCTGGAAGACTCCCCTTTTCTTCCGGCGGAATGGTGGCTGGTGCCGAAGAAACCGGGGATGGATTGGCGGCGTTCACGGAACCGGCTGGACTCTCCCCCGCACCGGGAACAATGGAACGGAGCAGGCTCTGCATCCATTTCCCCTGGGGAGTCCCGGAGGGACTGCTCGTGGAGTTGGTGATCCTGGTTGCCAGGGGAGACGGAACAATTTGATCTGGTTGGGGAACGGTCCGTTGCTCCGCGGGGAGTGGAGATTCATGTTGCTCTGCTGCTGGAGAGGTCGCGGGGAGAGGGGTGGGAGGATTTGCAGCAGAAGGATTTGTCGTATTCACGGTTTCGCGGAGAGAATTTGCCGCTCCCAGGGCAATCTGTGGCAGTCGAAACGCGGTGGGGCCCATGGTGGCGGGAGCGAGGACGTTCTCCGGAGGAGTTTCGGTTTTGCGGGCTTCCGATGCCGTGAAGATTGGAGTTTGTCCTGCGCCGCTGACTCCCTGAAACGGGATTGCGTTTTCCGTGGCTGCTGTGGATTCGGTCTGGGAAACCATCAAATCGCTCCGTCCCGCTTTCACGATGGCTTCCTGTAATTCGGGATAGTATTGCCACATCGCAGGACTCCAGTGGCGGATATCGACATAAGTGCTTCTTAAGGGAGGCTGATGGGCGCGAGCCACAATCAATAATCGTTCTTCGGTGCGAACCAGGTGGTATTGCATGGCCACCAGCGTTCCCACGCTTCCCAGTGTCAGTCCGAACAGCAGCGGCTTGATCATGGAACTTTTCCTCACATCATCTGAATTCATTATCCGGATGTCCTGGGCTGCAAACGGTCAAAACCCCCTTTGCCATGCAAGGGGTTTGTGCAGCATCAGTGACCTTGGTTGCGGCCGGAACGAACTGGCCGTGCTGGGAAATCTGGATGATGAACGCTATCACACATTCGGAGTCCAGCTTGAGATTTGCTCGCGGCCACGGTCAGAATTCCATGGTTCCTGAAGAGTTCGCTGTTCTGACTGGCAGGACGCCCACAGTTTCGCTGGCCCGCAAAGTCTGCCAGAGAGCGATCATCGCCGACATGGTCGGTGGCCTTTCAGAAAGTCCCCGCTAATCGATTCGCAGAATTTCTCCGGCAAAAATCCGTTGCGGTCCGCTTTCGGTCATGATCCGCAATGCGCCATCGTCATCAATTCCCAGACAGGTGCCCGCCAGTTCCGTCAGAACGTCACGAACTTCCAGCCGCCGCCCAGTCAGGTAACATCGTTTTCGGCAACGGGGAATGAATGTGGGGTCATTCTGTCCCAAACCCTGCAATTCTTCTTCGAAAACACGCAAGGAGCGAAGCAGAATTTCCGTGCGATCCGCCCAATCTCCGGTGAGATCCCGCAGGGAAGTGGCAGTCCGCTGTAACTCGGTTCCGGCTGTTGAAATCGAGTTGTTGACGTTCAGACCGATACCGACAATGAGTACCGTTGGGAATTCGGGGATCGTTTCGAGAAGAATACCACAGATCTTTCGTCCGTTGACATAGACGTCGTTGGGCCATTTCAATCGGACTTCGTACTGCAAACATTCCGGGTCTTCGCGTCCTGCGAGGATTTTGTGCCGCGTGAAAGACTTTGGTTGTGGCTGAAGCAAACCGGCCGAGCCGGGCTCCGGCAATTCTCTTTCCAGAAGTCGGCAGATGCTCAGTCCCGTGGCAATGGAGAGCAGCGGCCATTGATGGGGATGGATGCCAAATCGTTCCGGTTCCAACAGAAGCGAAAATGTCAAACCGCCGCGAGCTGTCCACCAGGCGTGTTGATTTCGCCCCCGGCCCCGGGTTTGCAGATCCGCGCCGATCAGACAAGGCATGGGCTCTCCTGCCCGTGCCAGTTCCATGGCGGTGGAATTCGTTGATTCCACTACGTCCAGCCAATGAACCTGGCGAAGAAACGTTTCCTGAAGCAGACGGCGGGAGTCCATAAGGAAGGGAAACAAATAGTAACAATCAGCAGACCAGACAATTTCAGTACGACAGGGCATCTTATCGGACCAGAATGGCGGGATGAAAGGATGAAAAGAACAGTACCATGGCCATCGTTCCTTTCTTTTCTTCAAGAGGCTTTGCAAAAAGTTGGGAGACAATCCATCAACGGGGGCCGTTGTGTGTAAAGCCCTCCTGATCTCCGGTCCCAGCCCTCTGTTCAAATTGTGAGGGAGAGAAAAAGCAGAACTTACTTGTTGTCCTGGAATGGCTATACTGATGGAACTTCAAGCAGCATGAACAATGTTGTGCAACTCGTGACAAGCAAGCAGGTCAGCGTGTCCAAGGATGTTGCTCACAAACCATCCCGCTGAAGCCGATCAGGAGAGGGCCAGGAGAGCGTCTTCGGAATTTTCATTTGATTCGTGAAATTGCCGAGGCGGGAAGCGGGCGCATTGAACTTCAGGTGCAGATCGTCTTGGAAACGCCACATTCGTTGTATTCGACTCAGCTGGTGGAAGAAACCCGGAGCCGCTGGGAAACGTTGGGTTATGATCCGGAAATTCTCCCTTCGGATGCGGTGCTGCGTCAGATGCTGGACGCCCTTTATCAGGCGAGCCTGCTTCGGGAAGAAGGGGAACTGGTCCGTTGCCGCGTCATCTTTGCCGCGCCGTCCGATTTCACCGCGATGCCTTCGCCGGGAGTCAGCCCGCTTAATACGATGACATTTCGGGACCGGGCATTGCTGACAGCGAACCAGATTCGAAAACTGGCTGCCGCTGCCGGATTCTATCGTTCGCTGCTGGCAGTGGAAATTTCTCCGGAAGATGGAGAACTTCGTTTATGGGGGATGATTCATACCGGGACCCGATGGGTGAATCGAGTCTCCGGAAGCCGTCCCGACGAACGACCGCTTCCCCCGCGACTGGTCGTGCAGATTCTGGGACCGGGCCATCTGGTAGTGGCCTGTGGGGATATCCGGATCTTTGAAACATTCGGCGGTGTCGTGCTGACGGATGGCTTCGATCCATTTCTTTCCCGATGGTTGCCGGAACGTTTTCGAATGGTCCGGGACACGCTGATGAATCGCTTTGAAGGCACCCCCGGTTCTTCCATCACCAAAGTCAGTGAATCTTTTTTGAAGAATATCGCGCAAGGCGTCGTTCGTCGGGCAATCAGTCTGGTCCGCACGCGGGGGCATGGCGGAATGCTGATTTACATCTGCGACCAGGAAGATGCGGCAGCCCAGGCGTACCGCTGGTTTCGTTTTCGTGTCTTCTTTCAGCAGGATGAGGGGACACGTCGCTTCCGCAATCTTATTGTTCCGTTGATCCAGCGTTTGCAGGCGATTGGCCAGTCCCGCGGCCTGGCGGTGGTGACCTGGGAAGATTACCAGCGGATTCTCGATGCGGAAATCCAGGATCTGGATGATGCCATGGTGGAATTTTCACATGTCCTGGCGGATTTCATGAGCGTGGACGGAGCGCTTGTCCTTGACCGCGGATTTCGAGTCATCGGATTCGGCGCCGAGATCCTGGGAGAATCTCATGTCTCCGTGATCCATCGGGCGCTGGATCTCGAAGCGAATTATACGATTGCCGAACCGGCGGACTCATCGGGAACACGGCACCGGGCAGCCTATCGCCTGGTCAGCGGAGTTCCCGATGTCATCGCGCTCGTCGTCTCCCAGGATGGAGCGGTCCGGTTTGTCGCCCATCACAACGAGAAACTGACCTACTGGCCTTACCTTCCATGAAGAATTCCTGCCATCATTGACAAGGATTTCTCCCACCGAGGCCGGTTCGTTCCCGCCGTCGCAACCAAGAGTGCCACCGAGTGCATCATCGCTGGAACGGGTTTGCCATGAACCGGTGATCGCTCAGACGTTTCCCGCACAGGTCGCTCTTGAGTTCCTTGTTTTGATTCTCGCTCCCGCCGCGCTGGACATCATCATTGTGGATCTCTTGAGGAATATTCATTGCATGGATTCGATTGGTGACGGCGGCGCGTCGATTGATCCCTGCCACATGGCATTCGGTATTTGCCGCGGATCGGTATGGAACGGACGGAGATAACCTCCGCCCAGGAGTTCCACAACAAAGTTCCGCATTAATTCCGCAGCAACGATTTCACTTCCCCCATGCTCCAGCACCAGGGCAAAGGCAATGCGGGGCTGCCGGGCCGGAGCATATCCGGCAAACCAGACATGGGCGGGACGATTGTGAATTTCCGCACTTCCTGCCAGTCCCGCCATGGACAGCAGGGGGATCTGGATCGCATGGGCACTTCCGTTGGGATCCTGAACGGATCGTTCCAGTCCCGCTTGTAAAACTGTCAATGTCTCTTCGCTCAGGCCTGGAATTCGCGGGGAAGAGGAATCCGCTGTTAGTTCATCGCCGACAGCAGACATCATCACATGCGGACGGACCAGATAGCCCCCATTGGCGATGGCTGCAAACAGACGAACCATTTGCAGCGGCGTCACCAGCAGCGCCCCCTGGCCGACGGCAAGTTGCAGCGTCGATCCGGGATACCACTTTTTCTTTGTTCCGGAAACAGTTTGTCGTTGCAGATCGGGCAATTGCCCGCTGGCTTCACCAGGAAGGTCAATTCCGGTCTGTTGTCCCAGTCCGAATCGCCCGGCCCAGTGACACAGGGTTTCCGGATCCAGTCTCCGGCCAAGTTCATGAAAGTGGACCTGACAGTTCACTGCGAGGCCTCTTCCAGAGTCATGGCGCCATGTCCCATTCCGTGATATTTGAAAATCGGACACCGGTACTGGTCCGGAGAATCGAGAAATCCCCGGCAGGTCAATGTTTCGACTGGATCTGTCTTTTTTTCCTGGAGGGCGGCGGCCGTAATGACTTTGAATAACGCTCCCGGAGCCACGGCCAGTTGCGTGATCCGGGGAAATAACGGATGACGGGAATTCGCCTGTAATTCAGCCCATTGTTCCTGGGTGGGCTGGGCGAGAATGTTCAGCGATGGCCGAGGGGTACACGCCAGCACCAGAAGATCTCCGGTCCAGATATCCATTGCGACCAGCGTCGCCCCTTCAGGAATGGTCTCCAGATCGGAAGTTCCTCGAGAAGGCTGCGTGGTTTCATCCAGGAGTTCTTCAGCGAGTTGCTGAAGATGAAAATCCAGCGTAAGGACAACGTCTTTCCCGTCAACCGGAGGACGAATTTCTGTTTCTTTCTGAATGGCGGCGTGCCGGCCGCGCTCCAATTGTTTCATTCCCGGGATCCCGGCCAGCATCTTGTTCTGAACACGTTCGACACCGCTTTGTCCTTCCGTGGGCGGGAAGGAATCAGAAGAGTCGGGAGAAGCCGGTTTCCTCAGGCCAATGACATGGGCGGCCACGGAGGCATGGGGATAGCTGCGGTTGGAGGCCGCCCGCACATGCACTCCCGGGAAACGGCTGGGCTGGGACTGGATGGCCGCCGCGGTTTTCAGCGAGACATTCTGCACGACCAGATGATCCTGCAATTCTTCTTTCAGAATAATGGGATCATCCGCATACCGGTCGGGCGCGGTCGTCAATTCCTGGACGACGGTTTTCCAGATGCCGGAAAGCCCGGTGGACCAGTCGGCGGACACGCTTTTCTGTCGGGTTTCGTTTCGAGCAGCTTGTTTTCGTTCCACAGATGCCAGCATGGTTTCAATGCGCTTTTGAATGGCAGCCATCTTGCTACGAATCTTTGCGGGAGAGTTTCCCGTGACCGTAGCGAGATTTTGAACCAGTTCGGACTGTTGATGGCGCAGGCCCTGTTCGATGGCGGAACGTCGTTCCGGATCGCGGCGGAGCGAAACGGGCAACTGTTGAGAAACCTGTCGTTTTAACCAGACCGGATCGGGAGGAGATTGCAACCAGCGGTAATCGACCGAGAGATCATATCGGCTCTCATCCTGGGCCAGCACGACGCCATCCCGGGAGAGAATCCGTCCATTCCGACAGGGGATCGGTTCTTCCTCGACAATCTGTTCCTGCCAGGGAACGAGATAGAGTTCAGCAACGATTGCCTGCATATAGGCCACACGCAGTCCGATTCCGACCAGGACAGCAACAATGGCCAGACCTAACAGCCAGGGGCGGCGGCGCGGATTGTCCCCGGGAAAGGACCTCTCATTCTCTCCGTGAATGTCGGAAAAAGGCTGATTGTGCACGCTTCGACTCCTCAAACACAGGAGTTTTCGAGGCGATAGGGACGACGGGTCCAGCGCTGAACGAGCCCGCCGGCCACGCAGATCAGGACGTAGAACAGATAGGTCGCTGCCAATTGAACGAGCACGCCACGGGCAATCTCAGAAAGAGATAATGGCGAATCAGCGTGGAATACCGACAGCCCGCGCAATCCTCCGATGACGATAAAGAGACCCAACCCTCCCATCAGCCGATCGGACAACAGCGACGAAGAGACCTGGCTCGATGCTCGCCAGGCTGAGAACAATCCCAGGGTGGCTGCTGACATCAGCCCCGGTCCAGGGGGATGACTCCACAATAAATCCTGACAAAGCCCAACGGCTCCACTCCAGAACACGAGTTCGCCACCCCGCAATATCTGGCACATCAGCACCAACAGCAGTATCAGACAAGAAGGAGTGATCTCACTCCATCCCCATGCGGGCATTCCTTCATCCAGGGCCGCTGCAGCGAACAGCAAACTTCCACAAATGATACCCCGTTGCCACATACCGGAGAAAATCCGCTTCGAATCGCTGTTGATTCATCCGCACCTGCGAAGTCTGTCAGAAAGACGGTGCCTGCCCGGAAAAAGAGCTTGCTGTCCCGATCCGAAAAGCTGTTTTTCAGGCGCGGAAGAATACCCCAAATCACGGTTTCAGGGCAATATCTGCATTCTGGAACCGGCATTCATGGGTGACATGGTGGAAAACACATTCGATACCAGCGATTTCGTCAGCCAGAAAGTTCGCACGTCCATGAGAGCGGAGTTGCAAATGGTGTCTCACGCAGATCCTGATGAAACACAGGGAATTCAAAGCCGAGCGTGATCGAACAAAGCCCCAACTGACCTGGGACGTGCCAATATCACATTGTGTTCATTTTTCTCTCTGCTTTCCATGGTGATTGATGGCTGAATCTCAGCGGAATCTCGTGTAAGATAGGAGGAGATGAATCCGTTCCTTCTTCCTGTTTTGAAAAAACGGTCGATAACTATGCACTCCTTCTGGCGTTTGAACACAACACTCTCCTTGGTGGCCTTGCAGGGACTGTTCCTCTGGGGAACGTCAACATGTTTTGCACAGGTGATTGTTCCGCGATATTCGTATCACCGCTATCACGGATACGTTCCGTTTGCCGGTGGCTATGGCTATGGAGGGGGGATGACAGCCCAGATGGGAGCAGGAATCGGAATTGGTGCCGCGGCACGTGGCCTGGGGCAAATGGCGGTCGATCAGGGACAGTATGAACTGGAACACACCAAAGCCGAGTCTCAGTATCTGCAAGCTTATCAGGAATATCTGAAGACCGTGAATTTGCAGCGAGAGAATTTTAATGAGCGGCAGATGTCCATGTTGCGGGAATATGCCGCGAAAACCGCCCTCGCCCGCGAACAGGTTGCCGCTTACAAAAAGGATATGGCTGCCCGCGCCGCCCCTCACCGTTTGAGTACCGAGCAGTTCGACCGTCAGCACAACGTGATCACCTGGCCTGGCGTACTGCGGGACTCCATGTTTGACCAGAGCCGATATGAATTGGACAAATTGTTCGCTGCCCGCACGCCGGCGAATAGTGGAGCGGGATCGGAAAACTGTGCTGCGATTGAAAAAGAAACGGACAAAATGCTGAAACTGGTGGGGGATGACATCAACAATCTCGATGTGGATGAATACATCACCGCCCGGCACTTCATTACCAGCCTGGCCTATGAAGCCCGCTTCACCGTAAATGGCGCTCCGGCCCCCGTGGACCGGTAGTCCATTCAAGTCCAATCTGAGGCCGCTGAATTCACCAGCGGCCTTTCGCATTCAGAGCAGATTTGCTGATTGTTTCCCCCCCTCTCCACGCCTGGAATTGCAAAGGGATGCCGATGATGTTCTTCAATCATAACAGGGAACTCCGGAGCACGTTTTCCCGGCGCCGCTGGTTGATTCCGGTCGCCCCCCCAGCGATTTGCGTTGCGAAAAATTCTTGCTCGCTGCGAAAATATAAAACGTTTGCAGTGTCGGAGTATTTCCGCCTGATGATGAGTCTTGCGGCAACCGTTCTTCTTGTCACGCCAGTCGCCCGGGCAGCGGAACCCGCGCGAGTCCCCAATATCGTGTTGATTTATGCGGATGACCTTGGTTATGGGGACGTGAGTGCGAATGGTTCAAAGACCATCAGCACACCGCATATTGATCGCATTGCTAAAGAAGGATTGCGATTCACCGACGGACATTCGGCCTCTGCCACCTGTACCCCCTCTCGCTACGCCCTGCTGACTGGCATGTACCCCTGGCGAAAGAAGGGGACTGGAATTTTGCGGGGCAATGCGGCTCTGATCATTGAGCCACATCAGCAGACGCTTCCCGGGACTCTGCAACAGGCTGGCTACAAAACAGGAGTCTTTGGGAAATGGCATCTGGGGCTGGGACGCGGGGAAATCAACTGGAATGGAGACATCACTCCGGGACCTCTGGAGGTTGGATTTAACGAATGCTTCATCATTCCGGCCACCGGAGACCGGACTCCCTGCGTTTTTATTGAAAACCATCGGGTTGTCGGCCTGGATCCCACGGATCCCATCCAGGTCGACTATGACAATCCCGTGGGCACCGAACCAACCGGTCGCGAACATCCCGAATTATTGAAAATGCATCCCAGCCATGGGCATGACTTCACCATTGTCAATGGAATCAGCCGGATCGGATATATGTCCGGCGGCAAGGCGGCCCGCTGGGACGATGAAGAAATCGCGGACACCATTACCAGCAAAGCTGTTCAATTTATCGAGGGGCATCAAGCTGGACCATTCTTCCTGTATTTTGCCACGCATGATATTCACGTGCCGCGCGTTCCGCATCCCCGATTTGTTGGAAAAAGCGGAATGGGGCCGCGTGGCGACGCGATTCTGGAACTCGACTGGAGCACCGGCCAGATTCTGGAAACGCTGGATCGGTTAAAGCTGACGGAGAATACGCTGGTGATTTTCACCAGCGATAACGGCCCGGTGGTTGATGACGGTTATCAGGATCAGGCGGTGGAAAAGCGGGGTGATCACATGCCTGCCGGCAACTGGCGAGGAGGCAAGGGAAGCAACTTCGAAGGGGGAACCCGGGTGCCGTTCTTCGTCCGCTGGCCTGCCCGTATCAAGGCGGGAACCTCTTCAGCCCTGATTTGCCAGATTGATTTTCTCAAATCCCTGGCAGCCCTGGTTGGCGCGACAGTGCCTGCTGAAACCGGGCCGGACAGCCAGAATATCCTGCCCGCACTCCTGGGGGAGACGCAACAGGGACGTCAGGAACTGGTGGAACATGCCTCCCGACTTTCGTTGAGAGAAGGAAGCTGGAAGTTCATCCGGGCCAGTAAAGGCCCCGCAGTGTCAAAGTTTACGAACACCGAAACCGGAAATCATCCGTCGCCGCAGTTGTTTGATCTCTCCCAGGATCCCGGCGAACAACGCGATCTCGCCCAGACCAGCCCCGCCCAACTTCAGGCGATGCAGAAACGATTACTGGAGATCGAACAAGGAAGTGAAAGATAAAACGGACCGGAGACTTTGCACGAAAAATGCAGGGGCTCGTGTGCAGACCGTAATGGATCAGGGATGATTTCCATCGCAGCCCCAGCGCCTGGAATGCGTCAAAAAAGAGAGCCTTTTCCCTGTCATTTTTAATCGATGACAGTCTGTCTGTCATGATGTGTCCAGCTTGATCGTCAAAAAAAATTCCTGAAAAGCCGCATTGACATCTTCAATGCGCCCACCCAGCGCATCCTGATCCTGCGGATAACCACCTTTCGAATTTTTCCGCAAAGCGGAATGGGAGAACATGGATGAAAGAGCGGAAATCCTTTCTTCTGGTCCGAGAGCATTTCGCTGGGAATTTCTGGAGAACGAACCTCATGTGCCAGCAACCTGCGGACATTCGTCAACGAACATGGCATGGCGTGCGGTTCGTCTTGATGTTCATGATGTTGCGGCTGATACCTGCTGGTTCAAGCCTGGCTGAGGAACAATCCGGTCATCGAGTGGCAAAGTCCCAATTTATCATGACAATTCCCGAGGACTGGGAGGACGTGTCCCTTTCATCTCTCAAGCCGTCAATGGATGCTCTTTTGCAGCAGGCTCCCCAGGCAACGATGCCCGATTGGCTGGCTGCTTTTCAAAAACAACGGTCGGATTCCGAGTTGTTGCAGTATCCGTATGTTCTCGTCCAATGGGTCAAATCTCCACGGCCCACCACGGCCCAGTTGAAGAACGCGGGGAATGTCGACATTTCTTTACAAATGAAGCAGGAAGAGAAGGCTTTAAAAGAGGTCATGTCTGGTGTGGATGCCAAACGGATGACTTATGATCCGGAACTCAACCTCGTCTGGATGAAAATGCAAATGGAAGTCGATGGGGTTGGCCGAATCCAGGCGCTTTCCGCGATGTTTCCTTCCGAAAAGGGAATGCTCAACTTCTACTGTTACGACTTGCAGGACGATTTTTCCGCGACAGAACCGCTCTTTCGGGAAATGGTCAAGTCCATCCAGCTGACTCCGGACTGGGCCTATCGCAAACGCTGGCTGGATGATGTTCCCATCGTCAATGACCTGAGGGCCGAACGGATTGGCAACGTGGTGGGCGGTATCATTGGAGGTCTGTTTGTCATGTGGTGGATTCGCTTCCGCAAGAAATCTCGAACGTCTTCTATCAGCGATCAGTAGACGAATCTGAAAAAAGTCTTGTTGTGCGGTAGATGGAATTTTGGCATCGGTAGCCGGCTAGCATTCCATTGCAGCTTGATTTTCAAGTAGAAATGGCATTGTTCAAGCTTCATTGCTCTTTGGATCAAGGATGGTCCGATGTCCAATCGCAGGATTGGTCGTATCAAGCTGATGATGGAAGAACGAGGAGAATTCGCTCAAGTCGCCAAGGGAAGAAGGCGTGGCCAGTTGAGCATTGCCGCGTGGAAGGTTCAGCAGGCGAACGCGATGCTCATGGGTGACGAAAGCCAGGGAAGCCCTGCCTGGCCGGACGAAAAAATTGCCGAAGCCTTTGGAACAACAACCCGCTCGCTGAAGAACTGGAGAAAGCAGGCAGCGTGACAAGGTCCGCTCTACACAAGTCAGCCGGAGCAGCTCTCTGCATGTTCGGTCTCGCTTGTCAACCACCAGATATTCTGATGAGAGGCGGCGGACAGAATCACAGGAAATTGTGGATTTGGAGATGTGTATAAAAGACAGAACGGGAGGAGAGCCAGCGGGGGGTGGAGTGTTGCCTCCGGAAGACTCCCGGGCAGAGGGAACAGGGTGGATTTCATCCTGTCAGGCTGGTTTCTCCCCTTCTCGGC
>Ga0182738_1002465_pt1 | contig 21913 bp, 27 predicted proteins | sample eDN5th30CBELigMG_FD_128876 | JGI IMG/M metagenome (GOLD analysis project Ga0182738, IMG submission 128876) | Enriched Miracle-Growth compost microbial communities from Emeryville, California, USA - eDNA 5th pass 30_C BE-Lig MG (version 2)... ...
CGGCTTCAAGATCACCATCATGCTCGAGGAGTGCGGCCTGCCGTACAGGATCCTGCCCGTCAATATCGGCACGGGCGAGCAGTTCAAGCCGGACTTCCTCAAGATCAGCCCCAACAACCGGATGCCGGCGATCGTCGATCACGATCCGCCCGGCGGCGGCGCGCCGGTCTCGGTGTTCGAGTCCGGCGCAATCCTGCAGTATCTTGCGGAAAAGACGGGCAAGTTCCTGCCCACGGACCTGCGCGGCAAGTACGAGGTGCTGCAGTGGGTCAACTGGCAGATGGGCGGGCTGGGGCCGATGGCCGGCCAGGCCAACCACTTCAACATGTATGCGCCGCAGTTCAATCCGGCCGAGCAGCTCACCTACGGCCAGCAGCGCTACAGCAACGAGGTCAACCGCCTGTTCGGCGTGCTCAACAAGCGGCTGGCCGGTCGCGAGTTCATCGCCGGTGCCTATTCGATCGCCGACATGGCGAGCTGGCCGTGGATCGTGGGCTTCAAGAACTTCGGCCAGAAGCTCGAAGACTTTCCCCATCTCGCGCGCTGGTTCGGGAAGACCGTCGGCGAACGGCCTGCGGTGCTGAAGGGCAAGAGCGTCGGCCTGGAACTGCGCCCGAAGCCCGGTATCAACACCGACGAGCAGCGCCGGATCCTGTTCGGCCAGACCGCCCAGGTCGTTCGCTAGCCCGAGCCGCTCTTCTTCGGATTGCCCCATCGCATGAGCGGCTCTGGAGAGCCGCGCTCATAGGCGCTAACTTTGCCGCTCCAGCCGGAGAGGGTGCGGCCCATTACCTGTCCGGCTTTTCGCGCTGGGAATCCATCTCTGCCCTGGCCTGCTCGAGTCACCGAACGGCTGTAAACGCGTCAGATCTCCAACGCCGGACACAGGCTGGACCCCGCCCGGTCGGGCCGAGGCGTGGCCGTGCCCGATCATGCTCAGTGGACCGCGCGCATCCTGCGCGCTCATGATCGGGCGCCTTCATCGGCGCGTATGAGCGCGCAGGATGCGCGCGGTCCAATGAGGATGACCCGGCGCACGCTCTCGTCGGTCCGAGGCGTAGCCTCGCTGGAACATCGAGCCCTTTGCCCATGAGCTGCGGACTCGATCGTGTCCGCGCCGACCGAGCCGGACATTCCCACACTGGTCCATGTCAGAGTTCTGAAGTTAGCGCCCATGAGCGCAGCTCTCCAGGGCCGCCCATGGGACGTGGCAATCCGAAGAAGAGCGGCTCTGGAGAGCCGCACTCCGATCCGAGGCGCAGCCTCGCCGGGATGTCAGCCGCCGATAGCAAGCCGGGCCAGGCCCAGGGCGAAACTCCAGGAGATGACACCGGCCGAGCCGAAGACCAGCCACAACCGGAACAACCGGCGTTCCGCAAAGGCCCAGATCAGCAACGCGAGATAGATCGGGAATGCCAGCATCGAGGAGAGCACGACGGCCTCGCTGCGGACCATTGGCGTGATTGCCGGCAAAACAACGGCCAGCAATGCAGCCAGGCCGGCTGCCACGGCATAGCCGCCGCCGATTGCAGCGATCAGGCGCAGGACGATCGGCACGGCGGTGCGAGCGGCCGAGACAGGTACTGGCTGTGTCCTTCCGATCATGGCGGCGTGCCGCGCAACCCGCCCCGATGGCAGAAACGGGCGAGCGGGCGCAGCCATCGCGGCCGCCAGGCGAGCGTGGCGACGACCGCGAACGCGCCCACGCTGATCATGGTTCCCCACAGCAGCGAGCCAAAGCCCGTACCGTCTCGTTGCAGCGCCAGGACGAGCGCCAGGAGCAGGCACGCGAAACCTGCGGTGCGGAGTGGCATGAGGAGGCGGGGCGGACAGTGACGCGCGCCATCGACCTGATGCCAATGACGATCCTGGCTCAGCGCCAGCAGGGCGAACCCGAAATAGCAGGCGGCCGCGGTGGCCGAGAGCAATACCGTCTCCATTGGCGCTTCTCCTGCTGTGTAGACGTTCCAGGCGCGCAGCTTTTTTCCGTCGGGACCGCGACCGTTGGGCGCATGTGCATCATCGGCCTGAAAGGCCGCGTCCACCACGAGCGGGGATGCGCGCGCCGACCCACCTCCAACGACTGATCGTGAACACACTGGCCGCGTCCCGGGACGAACGCCCCGGTGGCGCGCACCATGCTGGGCTGCCGCAAATCCCGACCCGACGATTGGCATTGCGTTGGTAGCCCGCCCTCCCGCTCGGCGAGGGCAATGGCTGGAAACCACCTTGGATGGGCCACCTCGGGTGCGGCCACCACGGCACCGAACATCCTTGCCATGCTCCCCGGCCAAGGGTGACCAACCGCTCATCGGGATCTCCATCGAAGCCGACCCGCGGCTTGCGGCTGATTGCCGGACACGACGGGCTTCTGCGCCTGGGGAATCATCGATTGATGCCGGGTTCGTCCCCGCTCTCGACCCTTCGACGATGCCGGGGCAAGCACTTGACGCTCGGCGGCCGGGCAACCACGTTCACGGCGCCCTTCGGGGCGGGAGGTTTGGTCATGCAACAGCAGGAACGCGACCTGATCGCCGATCTTTTCGGCCGTCTGCAGCAATTCGAGAACCAGCCACGGGATGCCGAGGCCGAGCGCCTGATCGCGAGCTACGTCGGCCGCCAGCCGTCGGCTGCCTATCTCCTGACACAGACCGTGATCGTTCAGGAAGAGGCGCTGAAGCAGGCGACGGCGCGCATCGCCGAACTCGAGAGCAAGGCCGGCGGGACGAGCTTCCTCGGCTCGGCGCCGAAGGTCGGGCCATGGGGCGCTGCGCCGGGCGCGCCGCAAGCTGCCGCGCCGCGCGCTCCCTGGCAGGCCGCGCCGCAAGCTGCGCCATACGCCCAGCAGGCGTCCATGGGCGCGGCGGCGGTCGGCGGCGGCGGCTTCCTGCGCTCCGCGCTCACGACCGCGGCGGGCGTGGCCGGCGGCGCATTGCTCTTCCAGGGCATCAGCAGCATATTCGGCCACGGCACCGGCCAGGCGCTCGCCAGCCCGTCGATCGACCCGTCATCGCTCCTGCCGCCGGGCCAGTTGTCCTCAGCCGACCTGGGGCAAGACATGGCAGCTCCCGACGACTACGATTCGACGTCCGACAATTCGGGCTTCGACGACTCGGGCTTCGACAGCTCGGGCGACGACAACGACATCTAAGCCAAAGCAACGAGGGGGATAAATTGGCGACGATCGAACTTCATACCTGGGGGACACCGAACGGCCGCAAGGTCTCGATCATGCTGGAGGAGTGCGGGCTGCCGTACAGCGTGCACAGGGTCGACATCTCCAAGGGCGAGCAGCACAAGCCCGAATTCCTGCGCATCAGCCCGAACAACCGCATTCCCGCGATCATCGATCCCGACGGTCCGGGCGGCAAGCCGATCAGCCTGTTCGAATCGGGCGCAATCCTCATTTATCTCGCCGAGAAGACGGGCCAGTTCCTGCCGAAGGACCCGGTTGCGAAATACAAGTGCCTGGAATGGCTGATGTGGCAGATGGGCGGGGTCGGTCCCATGTTCGGCCAGGCGCATCATTTCCTGCGCGCCGCGCCGACCAAGATAGAATACGGCATCAAGCGTTATGTCGACGAGGCCAAGCGCCTCTACGGCGTGCTCGACAGGCAGCTCGCGAGCAATGCCTTCTCCGCGGGCGCCGACTACACGATTGCCGACATGGCGATCTTCCCGTGGACGGCGCGGCATGAGTGGCACCAGGTCAATCTGGCCGACTTTCCGAACGTGAAGCGCTGGTACGACATCGTCAACGCCCGGCCGGCGGTGGTCAAAGGCATGGCTGTCCCGTACCTGAACTAGGGGGTGAGGACGACAGTCCTGGCGGCGGCGCTCTTCGCGCTGTCCGCCTGTACGGTGCCCGCGGCGCAGACCACCGCGCCGTCGTGCATCGCGCCGCTCCAGCCGGCGCTTCAGGTCGATCTCTATTTCGGCCTCGCGACCAGGGGCCGCCAGATCGGCGAGGCGGAGTGGGCGGCCTTCCTCGACAGGGAGGTGACGCCGCGTTTCCCGGACGGCTTGAGCGTGATCGACGTCGCCGGCCAGTACCGCGACCCGGCGGGCCATATCTCCCGCGAGCGCAGCAAGCGGCTGGTCGTCGTCGTCCTCGATCCGTCGGGGCATCTGCCGAAGGTGCAGGCGATCGTCGATGCCTACAGACGGCAGTTCGAGCAACTCAGCGTGCTGCACGTCGAGCGCGCGGTCTGCGCGGCGTTCTGATCAGCCGAAGCCGGCAGCCTGCGCGCAGAGGCCGAGCCCGATCGCGGCGCCGAGGGCCCACAGGAGATTGTATTCGGTGAAGGCCACGAACGCCGTTGCGGCGGCCGTGATGCCGAGGCTCATCGGGCCCGATTCGGAGGAACTGGCCATGATCCAGCCGCTCGCCAGAATCATGCCGATGGCGAGCGGCACCAGCCCGTCCTTCACCACCGCAAGCCAGCGCGACTGGCCGGCGCGCCGCATCAGCCGGCTCATCCCGAACGCGAGGAGGCAGGGCGGCCCGGTCATCGCCGCCGTCGCGACCAGGAGGCCGGCGATGCCGGCAACGTGCCAGCCCATCAGGCTGACGACCATCACGTTCGGACCGGGCGCAAGCTGGGCCAGCGCGAACAGATGGGCGAAGGTCTGCGCGTCCATCCAATGGAGCACGTCCACGGCCTGGCGATGCATCTCCGGCACGACGGCATTGGTGCCGCCGAACTGCAGCAACGACAACCACGCGAAAACCGTGCCGAGTTGCTGAAGCAGCTCGTTCATCCGCCGCGCCGCTTGCGCCACGCCAACGCAATGCTGATCGGTCCCAGCACCGCGACCGCCAGCGCCATCGGCACATGCAGCAGGCCGACCGAGGCGAAGGCCGCGAGCCCGACGACGAGCGCCGTGGCGTCGGGCTGGAGCCGGCGCGCCATCTTGATCGCCGTACCGATCACCAGGCCTGCAGCGGCGGCGGCGCCCGCGGCGATCGCCGCGCCGACACTCGGCAATCCCGAGATGCGGTCGTAGATCAGCGCGATGCCGATCAGCACCGCGATCGGCGTGCAGAGCAGGCCGAGGAGGGCGGACACCGCGCCGACCGTACCCTGGAAGTGATCGCCGATGATGATGGCGGAGTTGACCGTATTGGGGCCGGGCAGCACCTGGCCGACCCCGAGGATCGAGGCGTATTCGCGCTCGCTGAGCCAGCGCTTCTCGCTCACGATGACGTGCCGGGCCCACGGCGCCACGCCGCCGAATCCCAAGAGGCCGATCTTGGCGAAACCCAGGAAGAGCTCGGTCCGGCTGACGTTCATTGCAGCGGATCGTAACGCGCATCGAGCGCGGTGGCATCCGGTTTGGAAGGGGGCTACTGTCGGCTGCGAGCGCTACCCCAAGGAGTCCACGGCCATGAGCAAGAGTGTCAAATCCCGTCAGTCGGCCAACCTCGCAACGCCCACCGATCTCGGCGCGAACGCGACCAAGGACATCTCGGGCGGCTTGAACATACTGCTGGCGGACGTCTTCGCGCTCTACTTCAAGACCAAGAACTTCCACTGGCACGTCTCGGGTCCGCACTTCCGCGACTATCACCTGATGCTCGACGAACAGGCTGACCAGATCTACGCCATGGGCGATCCGATCGCGGAGAGGGTCCGCAAGCTCGGCGGCAACACGATCCGTTCGGTGGGCCAGATCAAGAAGCTCCAGCGGGTCCTCGACAACGACGCCGACTACGTCACGCCGCTCGACATGCTGGCGGAGCTGCGCGAGGACAACAAGCAGCTCGCCAGGAACATGCGCACGCTTCACGAGGTCTGCGACGAGCACAACGATGTCGCAACGGCGAGCCTGCTCGAGAACTGGATCGACGAGGCCGAGCAGCGCACGTGGTTCCTGTTCGAGACCGGACGCCGCACCGAGGGCTGATGCCGGGGACACGCCACGGTCTTCCCTGAATCATGATCGCGCCGTTGGAGTGGTGCGTTCCCAGCAGCGGGCAACCAGCTCGCCGTCGTCCTGAGCGTGTGCGATTTTTTGATCGCATCGAACCGCGCTCCCAGCGGACCGGAGTTCAGACCTCCCGACATGGACCAGTGTGGGAATATCCGGCTCGGTCGGCGCGGACACGATCGAGTCCGCAGCTCATAGGCAAAGAGCTTACTGTAATGTTCCAGCGAGGCTACCTCGGACCGACGAGAGCGTGCGCCGGGTTATCCTCATTGGACCGCGCGCATCCTGCGCGCTCATGATCTTGAGCGCGCAGGATGCGCGCGGTCCAATGAGCATGATCGGGCAAGGCTAGGCCTCGGCCCGACCGGGCGGGTCCAGCCTGTGTTCGGCGTTGGAAATCCGACGCGTTTGCATGCCGTTCGGCGACTCGAGGGCCGCGCCCTCTCCGGCTGGAAGGCCGGCATTTTCCGGCCTTCGTGCGGGCTAGGTCAGGAGTTCTGGAGTTAGCGCCCATGAGTGACGACAACAACGGCATCGCTGCGGCGGAGTAGTGCCGACGCCGGGTCGGCCTGAGACCGCGGCTCAGCGTGTCTCGGCCCATTTGATGACCTTGCCAACGAACGCGTCGCAGGCGTCGATCTGCGAGCGGGCCACGAACTCGTTGGGTTGGTGCGCCTGCGCGATGTCGCCGGGACCGCAGATCACGGTCGACACGCCGTGGCCGCGGAAGATGCCGGCCTCGGTGCCATAGGGCACGGCGTAGGTGCGATTGCCGCCGGTCCATTCGAGGGCGAGCTTGGCAGCCTCGGCGTTCTCCTCGGGATTGAGGGCGGGCAGGAACGAGCGGCGCTTCAGCACGATGTCGGCGTCGGGATGCCTGGCCTTCATTTTGGGCAGCAGCAGCTCGGCGATGTATTTCTCGGCCCGGCGCTGCACCTCCCACGGATCGTCGCCGGGCAGGGTGCGGTAGCCCCAGTTGAGCGTGCATTCGCGCGCGAGGATGTTGCCGGCGGTGCCGCCGCTCATGATGCCGACGTTGATGGTGGTATGGCCCGGCACGGTGTCGATGTCGGTGCGCTTGCGCTGGGCCAGCTCGACCTGCAGCTCGTTCAGCCAATGGATGAAGTCGCCGGCGAAGTGGATGGCGCTGACGCCGAGATGGGTCATCGAAGAATGCGCCTCGACGCCGGTGAAGGTGGCGACGATGCCGCCGCCGGCGTTCTGCGCATTGACCACGCCCATCATGGTCGGCTCGCCGACGATCACGGCGCGGGGACGGGGCACGTTGCCCATCAGCTTCTCGACGAGCGCGGGCGCGCCGAGGCAGCCGACCTCCTCGTCATAGCTGAAGGCGAAGTGCATCGGCACCTTGAGCCGGGCACGCTGGAAGGCCGGAACATGGCTCAGCGCCACGGCGATGAAGCCCTTCATGTCGCACGTGCCGCGGCCGTAAAGATTGCCGTCGGGTTTCTCGGTCAGTATCCAGGGATCCGTGGTCCAGGGCTGGCCGTCGACCGGCACGACGTCGGTATGGCCCGACAGCACGATGCCACCTTCGGTCTCGGGGCCGATGGTGGCAAAGAGATTCGCCTTAGTGCCTTCCGCATTGGGCACCAGCGTGCTGGCTACGCCGAATTCCGAGAGATAGCCCTGGATGTCCCTGATCAGGTCGAGATTGGAATTGCGCGACGTGGTGTCGAACGCCACGAGACGCTGCAGCATCTCGATCGAAGTGGGGGCCTGTGTACGCATGCCCGGCACCGTGCCACGCCCCGGGCAGGGGGCCAAGAGCCTGATTCTGCAGGCAGAATCCCACAGGCTCCGGTAGCGGCGTTTGACACTGCCGGCTGCGGCCGGTAGAACCGCCGCGCATCCGTCGTGGATATTTCGATCGCCGGGGTCCTAACGGGCTCGCGGAGAGGTGGCCGAGCGGTCGAAGGCGGCGGTTTGCTAAACCGTTATAGGGAGATAATCCCTATCGAGGGTTCGAATCCCTTCCTCTCCGCCATTCCATGCCCGTCAACGTTTTGCAGCTTTCCTTCTCCAGCCATACTGTAGAAACCGTTAAGTCTGTGCCCCGGATTGTGCCGTGCCCATCATCGCGGCGCGGCGCTCGTCGGGCGTCAGGTAGTCAAGATACAGCTCCGTCGTCTTGATTGAGCCGTGCCTTAAGATACGCTGCAGGTCGTAGATGTTCCCGCCGCGCTGCAGGTAGGTGACGGCGAAGAGATGGCGCAGGTTGTGGAAGCGAAACCGGACTCCGTGCTTGCGCCGCCAGACGGCGTAGCGGCTCGGGAAGTTCTCAGTGTGTCGTCGTCTTTGTGCCCAAACACGAATTCCTGGCCGCGCTTCATCGCCGTTCGCTCGCCGTGGCGCGCCATCTCGCGAGCTTCGCGGCGAGCCTCGACTTCGACCAGCTCATTCACGAGTTCGGCGGCTGGGTGCACGTCGGCCGTGCGCCGGCCGGCCAGGCGGCGCGCCACCAGGTGCTGACGATCGACCGCGCCGGCGCGCGCTTCGGCCTCGGGGGCGCCTGATGCTCGGCCTGTCCAAGCCTGTCGTCATCGCCGTGGCGGCGGGGCTGCTCGTCGCGGCTACCGCCGCCGGCCTCTGGCTCGTCTACCGCAAAGGCGAGGCGTCCGGCTCGAGCGCGGTCACCACGGCCGTGCAGACCAGGACCATCCAGACCATCGACGCCGCGCGCATTTCAAAGGAGAAGACCGATGCGGAAGTGCACAGCACTCCTTACGACGACCGCGCTGACGGCCTGCGCTGACCGCGCGCCGATCGTGACGACGGTCGACACGCTGTGCCTGGTCACCACGCGCTACCACGCGACGGATGACCAGGTCGCCGCCTTCAAGGCCGACAGAGGCCTGTGGGAGCCGCTGGTCGACTGGATGCTGTCGTTCAACAAGGAACGCGACAGGCGCTGCCTGCAGCCGGTGGCGGGGCCGTAGATGGCTTCTCCGGCCTGAGAGGCGTGAGCTCGGCGAGGATGGCTATCACGCAGCGCTCGAACTCGCTGAATTCGACGGCCGGCCTGTCGCTGACTGTGATCCCGCTGTCCATGAGACCGATGCCCGGCCCGCTGATGTGGGAATTGATCGTCTCGATATCGCCCCCGCAGCGCTCCTCCAGAATCGCCTTCTCCGCAGCCGAAATGACCGCATGCCGCTTGATGTTCGGTGACGCGTTGATCATCAGCGCATCGCTCAGACGGGAGGACTGGTAGCGGTCCGCGAGGTGGGCGTTCATGTGCCGGAGGAATTCGGCCTCGTAGGCGGTGAGCGATCGGTTGACCTCGCCTGTCTTGTCGAGGCCATCGGCGGGGATGCCCAGCGCCCCGAGGAAGTCCCCCACGATGTCACCGCGAGCGGCATCGTAGTTACGAACCATCAGGTTGCGGCGGCCCACCACGCTCTTCGCTTTGGCGATCACGGTGGCGAAACGGTTGTTGTACTTGTCGAGATATGAGAGGAAATCCCCGGCAAACTTGTGGCGCTTGATGGCCTGTATGTAGGCGGAATAGGCGTGGCCGGCGATGGAGCGGACGTAGAAGATGATCTTGGTATCGTAGCCTTCCGCCGTCGCGATCTCGACCACCCGCCGCATCCGCTCCGGGTCGAAGCTATGGAGGAATTCAGACGAATAGAGCACGCTGCGGCCAGCGTGGGCCAAAACCTGCCGGAGGGCTGCCAACGGATCCTGACGGCCTGCGTTCATCTCCAGCGTGGGGTCGAGATGGACCGCAAGAGCCCGTTGCCCGACGTGATCTTGCCGTCCATCGCATCCTGGTTCTTGCCGGGATAGTGCAGGCCCCGCCCGCGCAGCGCTTTGGCATTGCGGGCGAAGGCGACCTGCAGGGCCGATGTGCCGGTCTTGCTGGCGCCGATGTGGAGATAGAGTGTTCTCATGCCGGTCTCCGCTCGCTCAAGCCCGCAATGGGTCCATAGCCGGCTTGGCCGCACGGGCGGCTCGCAGCATCAATTGCAGATCGCGCACATAGTCCGCCATCTCCCTCTCCCGAGACGGCATTGATGCCAGTCGGCGGCGTCTTGTTTCATTGCACGTGGGCTCGCCCAGCGAGTTCAGATAGCGCGGCAGGAAGAACCGAGACAATTTGGACTTGTCCATGCCCTCGGCGAAGGCGCGGCCTTGAGCGTAGCCATCGAAGATCGCGGCCACCAGGTCAGAGGCCGAGCGCACCACAGGGGTGCAGCGGCCAGAGAAGTTATGTGCCGCGGCGCGCTTCCAATTCTGGTCATTGAGATACCCCGGCCCGCCGTGCTTGTCATAGACGAACACCGGTACTCGGCTGGCAAGGGCGTATTGCACTGTCTTGCCGATCGTCACAACCAAATCATGTTTTTGGAGCAGCGACCGGCTGACTGCCCTTGGCTTGCCGAACCTCAAGCCGACACAGAGCACGTCACAGCGCTCGCGCATCCTCTCTATTGCCGCCCGCAGAGACCCGTCCTCGTGATTCGTGACCACGATCACGCGGCGCGGCGCATCGGGCAAGGGGTGGGGTCTCTCATGATGGAAATCGGCCGGCGCCGCGTTATGGAAGACCCGCACGGGCAGAGAGCAACCCTGTCTGGTCAGGCTCGCCGCGGTTTCCAGCGAGTTGGCGAGCATCAGATCCCCGATCGCCGACTCATACCCCCAGCCGCCTGATTCCAGAAAGCCAGTAGGCGACAAACGGCCAAGCACTACGAGCGACCTCGCACGGTCAATGGGCGAGGGCCCGTAATCGAACAGGGCCGCTACATGGTGCTGCATGTAGACCAAATCGAACGTCAGAGGCTTGATGGCACCCGGATCATCAATCACGGGGACACCCGCTCTCTCGAACTGCTTCCGCATCGGGCCACCCACGATGTTCGCAAAGGCAACAACGTCTGCGTTTCGCTTCTTGAAATGTTGGGCGAATTCAAGGGCGACCAACTCAGACCCGGCGAAATGGAAGAGTTGGTTAGATGCGATTAGAACGCGCTGCATGCCTTCGAGTCCCCGATGTCCGAATCCCCACTGTACATGGGGATGCTCCTGTGCCGTCTTTTGTGCCGCAGGGCTGTTCGTCAGATCACCGAAGCCCCAGCTTCCCCTCGCTATCATGTCATGAATGTTGCCCAAGGGAATGCCCGCGATCATGCGTCCGATGTTGAGCGCGGGCTACCGGAACGCGGAACGCGCTGTGCCGCTTCTCGTGCCTTCGCCAAACATGCCGACCCGCGTCCTTTGCGCTCCTTGCGCAAGCGTTCGAGCTTGTTCTATCGGACTTTTCGGGCATACCGGACAGATGGACTGCTTTGGCGCCGGGGTTTGCTAAATCGTTATAGGGAGATAATCCCTATCGAGGGTTCGAATCCCTTCCTCTCCGCCACTACAAAGAAGCCCGGCAAAATCAGCGTTTCGAGGCCTGTTCCACACAGGCATTTTTCCTTCAGCTCGCCGGCAACTCACGCGGAAGCGGTGCCGGCGCGAACCCTGCCGTCAGGCTGGTCGCCGCAAAAGCGACCGTAATTCGCGAACCGATGACAGGCGGCCTCGGCCAAGGACTTTCCCACCGGCCCCGCAGATGGGTCAGGGACGCACGTAGCTCCAGCCTTGTTCCTGCAGCTCCAATATCCGTACCACACCGGACGGCACGATCGTGGCCTGCGGAATGAGCGGTATTTCCTTTTGCTCGACCCGGCTCATGTTCGCCCTCGTATTGTCGCAGGCGGCAAACGAGATAGAGCGCGAAGAGTCGGTCAGCGCCCTGATCCGGTCCTTTACTGGCGAAGTATCGTCGCGCAACATATTGAGGCCGGGTCCAAAGGTAACGATCTCGATCTTTACCTGCTCTCCGATGCCCTTGTAGTGCTGCTCGGCATTGGCCGCATTGTTGAGCGCCAGATTCATCACGGCGGGCTCACTCGTATTCACCTGGAGGATCAGCCGATGTTCCTTCTTCTTGCCGGGCGCGGCTGGAGATGCCGCTGACTGCTTGCCCTGCGCCACCGCCGGCGGCGGCCCGTCCAGCAGGGGCAGGACTGCCACGCACAGCGCGGCTACCAAAGCAGAATGAAATCTTGCCATCATCCCTCCTGAACCCGATAGGGGCATGTCGCGGCCATCATCATTTCCGCGTCGCGTCGGATTTGATCGGCCATTTGCAGGAAACGGCCATTCGCTCCCGTGCGGCTTTCAAGCGGGGCAGGGAATAGCGCCCCTCCGACATTCCGCCCCGGTGCACAACGATGCGGAAAGCAATCTCGCCCTGATCCGGCAGCGATTCCAACAAGCGTACGACGTCCGTGCGGAGATCGATGCCCGTCCCGGACGGCGCGGCGGCGGCCGCGAGGGTCGTTGGTGTGGCCCCATCGACGGCGTAGGAAACGGTGTAGCCTCCGCTGGCCGGCAAGACCCCAGGGGCCGCGAGCGCCAGGGATGTGCTCGTCCCGCGGCAGGCAATCGAAAGCTTCATGCCCGCGCCGTCCCCGGCGCCGCTGGCTGTGACAGAGGCTATTACAACGGGCGAATAGTCGATCGGGGAGGTCGTCTCGCTGAAGATCCAGCTGTCCAGCGTCGCCGTGCCCGCGGAGCCGGACGTTGCCTTAGGTCCCGTGGACTGCGATGCGATTTCGCGGGAGAGTCTGTCCAGACATTTCGCCCTCTCGGTGTGTGTGAGGTCCGAGCACGCCCGCAGCTCCTCCGTGGGATCGCCGGCCGCTCGTGCCATCGCGGGGACGCCCGCCGACGCGAGCGCGAGGAGCAGGCAGGCGATCGGGGGCTTCATTGCTTTCGCTCGGCCTGGCGACCCCGGCGGTCCAGCCACTCCTGCGCCGCGGAAAAGCGGCCCAGGCCCGGCACCGTCGCGCCCAGATTGATGGTTTTCCAGTTTGGATCGAAACCAGGGACCTGCAACCTGTCGATCCGGCCGAAGAGATTGTCGGTGAAGCGGGCCACACGCTGATAGCGGTTCGAATTGGCCGGCCAGTTGTAGGTGGCCAGGACAGTGGGCACGGCCAGCGTCGCAACCCGTTCGCCCGGTTTCACGAGCGCAGGATAGTCGGAAGGTTCCAGCGACGCCGGCAGATAGTAGTCCTCGAACTTCAAGTCGTAGGTCACCGGCAAGAACTTGAAGCCGGGCTCCCACTGGCCACGAATGAAGGCGTCGACCGGCTTGGTCGTGATGAAGATGACCGCCGCGATCTCGCCCTTGCGCATCTGTTGCAGGGCCAACTGGTGCGGAATGAAGGCCTTTTCGATGTTGATACCCAGTCGGCTGAAGATCAGCGGTCCGGAGTAGGCGGCGGCCGTGCCCAGCGTGTTGAAGTTCACCTTCTTTCCCGCAAGGTCCTGAAGGCTCTGGATCTCGGGCCGGACGAAGACGTGAAGCTCGGAGGGGAAGAGGCTGAGGAGATACTTCACGTGGTATTCGATCTCGGGGAACGAGGCCTTGTACTCGTCCAGCGAATCGGAATTGACGATCGCCAGATCGACGCCGCGCAAATAGAGGAGGGAATTCAGATTCTCCGTGGGACCGCGCGTGACGATCGGCAAGACATGAAGGTTGTCCCCGTCATCGACCACGCGGGCCATCTCCGAGGCCAGCCGCAGCGGGGCGCCTTCGATGCGGCCTGCGGCCAAGCCCACCGTCCAGGCATTGATCCTGTCCTGTCGCGCAGCGTATGTCAGCGCGCGGCGGGCCTGATCCTGCGCGCCGGCTGCGGCCGGCCAGAGCGAAGGCGCGACCGTAGCCCACAGCACGAGCGCGCCTGCGAGGTTCCTCATGGACCTTGTCGTCATCGATCGCTCCCCCATCCCTTCATGTCGTCTATCGGGCTCCCGTTTGCTGCAACTCCTCCAATCGGACCTTGGCCTTGCCCACACCGCCGGCAAGTGCCTTGCCGTAGAGTTCGCGCGCCTTGGCGATATCGCTCTGCGTGCCGAAGGTCTGCCGCGCCGAGAGCAGCAGTGGATCGTAGGTCTCGGCCAGCCAGAACAGGGCCTCCGTGCTGCCCATCTCCGCCGCCCGGTCGAGCATGTTCCGCGCGGCGCCTATATTGCCCTGTTCCAGCAGCAGGTCGGCGCGCGCGATCAGGCGAACGGCTTGCCGGTTGTCCGGCTCCGGCCGCGGCGCCGGCTTCGTCGGCGCCTTCGGGAGCGAAGGCTGAGCAATCGCGGGTTGTTGCACGATGGACGATGCTGCCGACGGCAAGTGGCTGCCGCGGTCCGCCGTGCTTTCCTGATTTTTCGCCAACTGCTGCTCTGCTTTGCGAGCCCGGCTCCGCTCGGCCTCGAGAGAGTCGCGGGCACGCGTTGCTTCAGCTCTTGCCTTCTGCAGCTCGCCTTGCATTGCCGCCAACTGATTGTCTCGGGCGGCTTCCTCGACGGCTCTGGCCTTTGCCTGCGTCTCCAGGGCTGACCTCATTTCGGAAAGCTCGCCGACGAGCTTCTCCGTCTTGTCCCGTTGCTGCTGCAGCAGGTGTCGCTGCTCGGCGGCGTTGCGTTCCGCAGTCTCTTTTCCACGCGCGATCTGGTCCTTCGCCGAGCGCACCAAGGACAGCTGGGACTGTATTTCCCGTTGGGCTGCCGCCAATTCGGTGACGAGCTTCTCGGCTTTGTCTTGCGTCTCGCGCACGGCCCGGCCTTGCTCGTCGGTGATTCGTTTGTTCGCCTCGATTTCCCGGCGCGCTGCCGCCAATTCGGCGGCGAGCTTCCCGGCTTTGTCCTCCGCCTCGCGAAGAGCCCGGCCTTGCTCGTCGGCGCTTTGCCTGTTCGCCTCGGCCGCCCGCCCGGCTTCATCGCTCGCGGCGGCCGCCGCCACTGTTTGGGCCTCGGCTTCCTTTCGCGCTGCCGCCAGTTCGGCGGCGAGTTTCCGGGCTTTGTCCTGCGCCTCGCGGAGAGCCTCGCCTTGCTCATCGGCGCTTTGCCTGTTCGTCTCGGCCGCCCGCCGCGTCTCATCGCTCGCGGCGGCCGCCGCCGCTGCCTGCGCCTCGGCTTCCCTTCGCGCTGCCGCCAGTTCAGCCGTGAGCTTCTCGACGTTGCCTTGCGCCTCGCGGAGAGCCCGACCTTGCTCATCCGCGTCTCGCCTGTTCGTCTCCATCGCCCGACGTGCCTCGTCGCTTGCGGCGCGGGCAGCCGCTGTCCCGGCCTCCACCTCCTGCCGCGCCGCAACCAGTTCGCCGGCCAACCTTTCAGCTTTGTCTTGCGCCTGCTGCAGCGCCTGGCGAAGCTCGCCCGTGGTTCGTGCGCTCGTCTCCTTTTGTCGCGTGATCTCGTCATTTGCGGCGCGCAACATCACCGCCCGCGACTCTCCCTCACGCCGCGCCGCAGCGAGCTCGGCGCGAAGCTTCTCGGCCTTGTCCCGCTCCTGCTTCAGGGCGACCTGCTCCGTCGTGCGCAGAGTCGCTTGGGCCGCCTTGTCCTCCTGCTGTTTCAGAGCCTGCTGGAGTTCGCCCGCAATGCGCTCCTTTTCTGCCTCTACGCGAGCGGCTTGGTCGCTGGCCTTGCGGGCAAGTGAGGTCTGGGCGGCACTGTCCCGCTGCGCCTCCGCCAGTTCACCGGCGAGCTTCTCGGCTTTGGAGAGCTCCAGCTGAAGTGCCTGTCGCAATTGCACAATGGTACGGTCATCGGCTTCTTTCTGCCGACCCGCCGCTTCGCCTGCCTCGCGGAGCAATGCGGCCTGCTGCTCCACCTCGCGCCGTGCCGCCATGGCGTCGCTTGCAAGCTTCGTGACTGGTTCCTGGCCCTCTCGAAGCGCATGCCTCAAGCTGGTTTCATTCTCCGATGCTGCTGTCTGCGCGAGCAGCAACTTGCCGAGTTCACCCTGGTAGAGCAGTGGGTCGATCGCGGCGCCCGCGAGCAGGCAGGCGGCCATCATGAGGATACTGTATCGCCAGCGGACGTTTCCGCCGCGGGCCGCGGCGCCTGGAGGCGGGATTTTTCCGTGGTCCTCGCTGGCATGACCGGCAGAGTCGGTCGGCGCGTTGTCGGGCGTCCCTTTCGCCGCGCCGCCGCGTGGCTGCGCCGCCGTACCACCGGTGGTGCTCCAGCCTGAAGAATCTGCGAACGACTCGATCTCGTTGACCGGCCCTACGGTGGTTTGGGGCGGATGCCAATGTGTTGCATTGAATCGACTGGGCGTGCCCTCATCATCGAGCCACTGCGAGGATTCGCTCGACCAGCGAGCAACCGTATAAGCACCGCTTACGGCATCCTCCAGGATGACGAACTCGCCATTTCTCGGGGCGGTATCGATTGCCTTGCGCATGAATCCCCAGCGCTGGAACGAGCGGTAGCCGAGAAAGTCGCTGCCCACGCAGCATTGCTTGATCCCGTTACCCTACGCCATGGGAGCGTCGCGTTAAGCCAGGACATTGGAGGTAGTTCGTTTGCGCAACGGCAACCCCGGAAGAAGCCGCCATGCGGCGATCCAGGGCCGCCCGTTTGCCGCAGGTGTTCTCCGCGGATAGGCTGCCGACACGGCGCCGGGAGCGTCCGTCGCCTTTGCTGCCCTGCCCATGGATCGCAAATGACGCGTGCGCTGAGAATGGCGGTTGCCCTGATGGGGCTCGCGCTGATCCTCGTTCCGCCACTGGCGTGGGCTGCGGAATCCGTTGACATGCTGCTGGTGCTCGCGGCTGACGTCTCGCGCAGCGTGACCGAGCCGAAATTCAGGCTTCAGCGCGAGGGGGCGGCGACCGCCATAACCCATCCTGAGGTGCTGAAGGCCATCACATCGGGACCGCATCGGCGCATTGCCGTGTGCTTCGTCGAATGGGCGACGGCGGGGCAGCAGAGCGTCGTGGTTGACTGGACGGCGATCGGAAGCGCCGCGGACGCCCGCAGCTTCGGCGACCGGCTGATCGAGGCGCCGCGATCGTTCGCCGGGAGCACCTCGATCAGCGCCGCCATCGACTTCTCGGTGCGCCAGCTCGAGCGCGCGCCGTTCAGCGCCGGGCAGCGCGTCATCGATGTCTCCGGCGACGGCAACAACAACTCCGGGCGCTCGGTCACGGACGCCCGCGATGGCGCGCTCGAGAAGGGCATCACCATCAATGCGCTGGTGATCCTGACCCCGCTCTCGGAAACGTTCCGGCCGGAACACACGAACCCGCCGGGCGGCCTCGAGAGGTACTTCCGGGACAATGTCATCGGCGGTTCCGGCTCGTTCACCGTCGTCGCCGAAGGTCACGAGGCGTTCGGCCGGGCCCTGACCAAGAAGCTGATCCAGGAGATCGCCGGCTGGCCTCGCCATGGTTTCGCCGTTGCGGAATAGCGGGCGTTTGCCTCATCGTCTCCGGCGCTGCTTTTGCTAGGGTGCTCCCGGACCAAGGAGAGCATTCGACATGGATACCGAAATCGATGCCAGGACCTTCTGGAAGGCGCTGGGATGCCGGGCGATCGGCGTGGCGATCGTGACGGCCCAGGGGACAGAGGGGCCGGCCGGCTTCCTCGCCTTGTCCGCCACCCATCTGTCGGCAAGCCCGCCCATGATGATGGTCTCGATCGGCCTCACCACCTCGGCGCTCGGCGCCGTGAAGCAAGGCAACCACTTCGCCATCAACTACGTGCCCAAGGGCAGCGACGCGCTGGTCAAGGAGTTCGGCGGCGGCGGCACGCTCAAGGGCGCCGACCGGTTCCTGCCCGGGGCATGGACAACGCTGAAGAGCGGCGCGCCGGCGCTGGTCGATTCCGTCGGCGTCATCGACTGCCAGCTCGACGAGCTGATCGAACGCCACGGCGCCGTCATCGCCCTCGGCCGGGTGATCGCCTACACGGCCTCGGCGCGCGAGCCGATGATCAGCTTCCGGGGAGGCTACATCTGACGCCCGGACGACGCCTTCGGTCGAAATGCGCCAGCCTGCTCAAGTCGCCGAACGGCATGCGCGTCGAATTTCCAACGCCGAACGCTGGACCTGCCCGGTCGGACCGAGGCGCAGCCTTGCCCGATCATGCTCATTGGACCGCGCGCATCCTGCGCGCTCATGATCGAGCGCCTTCATCGGCATGTATGAGCGCGCAGGATGCGCGCGGTCCATGAGGATGACCCGGCGCACGCTCTCGTCGGGGGACGAAAACAGGTCTTGTTGGTCCGAGGCGTGGCCTTGCCAGCCTGCTCGAGTCGCCGAACCGCATGCAAACGCGTCAGATTTCCAACGCCGAACACAGGCTGGACCCGCCCGGTCGGGCCGAGGCGCAGCCTTTCCCGATCATGCTCATTGGACCGCGCGCATCCTGCGCGCTCATGATCGAGCGCCTCCATCGGCATGTATGAGCGCGCAGGATGCGCGCGGTCCAATGAGGACGACCCGGCGCACGCTCTCGTCGGGGGATGAAAGCAGGTCTTGTTGGTCCGAGGCGTGGCCTTGCCAGCCTGCTCGAGTCGCCGAACGGCATGCAGACGCGACAGATTTCCAACGCCGAACACAGGCTGGACCCGCCCGATCGGGCCGAGGCGCAGCCTTGCCCGATCATGCTCATTGGACCGCGCGCATCCTGCGCGCTCATGATCGGGCGCCTTCATCGGCATGTATGAGCGCGCAGGATGCGCGCGGTCCAATGAGGATGGCCCGGCGTACGCTCTCGTCGGGGGATGAAAACAGGTCTTGTTGGTCCGAGGCATAGCCTCGCTGGGCTTCTTTCCTGTAAACTGGGACGTGGAAGGAAGCAGCCATGACGACTACCGCCATCCTCGAAGCGAGGACCGCCAATTTCGATGTGGACGATGTCGAGTACTTGCGTCACGGCGATGAGCCGTTGCTGGCGCGGGTGTACAAGCCGCGTGGCGCGGGGCCGTTTCCCGCCATGGTGGAATGCCACGGTGGCGCCTGGTGCCAGAGCGACCGGCTGACCGAGCGGTTGCGCCACGAGCACATGGCGTCGCACGGCATCGTGTCGATCGCGCTGGATTTCCGGTCGGGCAACACGGATCCCTATCCCGCGTCGGTGCAGGACATCAACTACGCCGTGCGCTGGGCCAAGCTCAACGCCGGCGCGCTGAAGACAAGGCCCGAGCTCATCGGCCTGTCGGGCCAGTCGAGCGGCGGCCATCTGGCGATGCTCGTCGCCATGCGGCCGCGCGATCCGCGCTATGCGGCCATCGCCCTGCCGACCGGATCGCCGGACCACGACGCCAGCGTGCGTTGCGTGGTCATGACGTGGCCGGTGATCAATCCGCTGAGCCGCTATCGCCATGCCAGGCGCGCGCTGGCGGGTGCCAATCCGCCCGACTGGCCCAGGTCGATCATGGCGCGGCAGGATTCCTATTGGCGCTCGGAAGCCAACATGGAGGAGGGCAACCCCATGCTCGCGCTGGAGCGCGGCGAGCCGGTCCTCACGCCGCCAGCCGTCTGGTTCCAGGGACGCGACGACACGCTGCACGACTACAGGGACACGGAGTCGAGCTTCGACGGCAACGAGCCGCAGCGGTTTTGCGCCAACTACACCAGGGCCGGCGGTTCGATCTCGCTCGAGTACATCGGCATGAGCCGCGGAGTGGGTCACGCACCCGATCTGTCGAAGACCGGGGACATGTTCGACCGGATGGTCGCCTTCATCGACAAGCACGTGAGCGCTTGATCGCGCGCCATGTCCCGGCGATGAGTAGGTCCAGGGCGTTCGAGCAAAGTCGAATGGCGGCTCGGCTCCTTTGACGCGCCAGCGGCCATCGCCCACCATCGAGGAAACAGAGGAAGAAGCCGATGAGCATCGTTCAGCGAATGGATCATTTCACGATCGTCACCGACAAGCCCGAAGAGACCAGGTCGTTCTATGCGCAGCTCGGGCTCCATCCGGGGGCGAGACCGAATTTCGCAGTCGACGGGTTCTGGCTCTACGCTTCCGAGGGCAAGCCCATCCTGCACGTCATCGAGGTGAAGACGATGCCGACGCCGCGGCGCGGCGCGCTGGACCACATGGCGTTCCGCGGCGAGAACATGGCGGCCACCCTGGGCTGGCTGAAGGATCAGAACATCCAGTATCGCCTGAGCCGTGCGCCCGATCCTTTCCTGACCTGGCAGCTCTTCTTCCCCGATCCGAACGGCGTCGAGGTCGAGATCGACTTCGATCCGACGGAACCGCAGCCGGCCGACTGGAAGGGCAACGCGCCCATGACGCCGCGCAACTGACTTCTCCGGCGCGGAAGCCGAAGAGTGGTAGGCGACGGGATCGGCACGCCGATCGAAGCGCCCGTGAATGCGGTTGAGCTCGCGCCGTCATGACGAACATCGCGAGCAACAAGGGGCATCTCGAGATGGGCGAGACTCTCGGCAGGAATGGCAAAGGCAAACCGGTCGCCGTAGTCGTCGGCGCCACGTCGAAATGGCAGTCGGACGGACGCAACACCCGGCTGGCCCATGGCAAGGCGGTGGACGATAGCGACCTGCCTGTCGGCGTCCGCTGGGGCGTGGGCGGCGCCATCGCCCAGAAGTTCGCGCGCGAAGGGTTCTTCGTCGTACTGTCGACCCGCAGCGAAGGCAATGCGTCGGGCCTGGCGGCCGCGATCCGGGAGCAGGGCGGCGAATGCATGATCGTCGAGCTCGATCTATCCCGGCAGGAGTCTGTGGCGGCGGCCTTCGCCACGATTCGCGGCGGCGCCGGCGATCCGCACGTTCTGGTCTACAATGCCGGCTACCTCGAAGGGCGCGATCTGCCGCCGGAAAAGGAGCTGCTCGAGCACATCCCGGTCGAGATGTTCGACACCGCCCAGCACATCGCCAGCCGCGGCCCGTTCCTCGTCGCCAGGGAGGTCCTGCCGGCGATGCGCAAGCGCGGCGAGGGGTCGTTCTTCTTTTCCAACAATGCCAGCTCGCTGCGCGGACGCAAGCGAATGACGGGCCAGTCGCTCTACTATCCAAGGGTGATGATGCGCACCCTGGCGCAAGTCCTGACCGAGGAATATTCCGAGCATGGCGTGCACGTCGCCAACATCGTGATCGACGGCCTGATCGACTCGCCAGGAACGCACGCGCTGGCGAGAGCGAAGGAGAACCCCGACCTGCTGATCAACCCCGTGAAGATCGCCGAGGCGTTTTACTACCTGCACACCCAGGACCGGTCGTGCTGGACCCACGAGCTGCAGCTGACACCGTTCTCGACCAAGCCGAGCTACTGACGACGCAGAATCGAAGGACGACTCTGCAGGGGTATTTGCGCTATGCTCGGCGATGCCCGATTCGCCAGATATCATTGCGTTGCGCAGTTCCCTTGCCGAGACGTCCGAAGGGCTGGCCCCGGAGGCCGCGAAGCAGGTGGCTCAGGCCGTCATCCGGCAAATCCTCGATGCCGTCGAAAGCGGCGTCTGCCCGCTGGGCGACTGGGAGCGTCGGTGCCTTGCGGCGGCGATCACCAGCCTTCGCGGCGGCAGGTCCAATGAGGCGCGATCCAGGGCGCGTCGCGCCTTGTGGCCGGAAGAAAACAGGCGAAGCGCGGCGATCGCCAAGTTCCCGGTACGGCCCGGAATGCACACCGTCGATGAGCTGAGGCGCGAGTTCGAAGCCGCCCTGGCGTCCGGGCGAGGGAAGCGGTGAGCTTTACACGGCGGTAGGTGCCCTTCCTCCGCCCCTTCGCTCAGAGCTTGTGAGTTTTTTGATTTCCGACGACGATGCGCTGCGGGCGCGCCACTCCGGTGGCGCGTCTGCGGCCCTGGCCTGCTCGAGTCGCCGAACCGCATGCAAACGCGTCAAACTTCCAACGCCGAACACAGGCTGGACCCGCCTGGTTGGGCCGAGGCGTAGCCTTGCCAGATCATGCTCATTGGACCGCGCGCATCCTGCGCGCTCAAGATCATGAGCGCGCAGGATGCGCGGTGCGCCGGGATACCGGCAAGGAGTATGAGGTGAGAGTCCTCTCCGATGAAGGTCTAGCAAGCCACGTCGGCCCCGAGTCATGCGGAGCGGGCCGTGAGGGCCGTTTCGAAGCGTTGACAGGGGAGCGTGCAGGCCGGCCATTGAGCCGCGACAGCCTGTTACAACGGGGTGCCGAC